>Ga0209373_10002944_pt1 | contig 16368 bp, 13 predicted proteins | sample Higcelweek5metaG_FD_187173 | JGI IMG/M metagenome (GOLD analysis project Ga0209373, IMG submission 187173) | Freshwater pond sediment microbial communities from the University of Edinburgh, under environmental carbon perturbations - High... | ecosystem: Environmental > Aquatic > Freshwater >... | reverse complement strand
GCGACCTGGGTCAGACCGCTGTCGCGCCAAGCCTGCACATGTGCAGACCAGAATGCCCGTCGTGCGTGCATCGTTTCCATGGAGTTCTCTCTGCGTGGGAATGGTGCAGAGAATGCCGGCGGGCGTGTTCAGAAGGAATGTGGCTGGGCTGGACGCATACGAAAAACCAACGAGCCAGGACTTGACGTCTGCATGGACAGGCACCTGTCGCCAAACAGCGTGGCTGTATCGAGATGACGTGCATGGCGCCCTGGCATCCGCCGGGGGGACACAACACGGGAACGGGAGCACGAGCCGCTGCCCGCGAGAATCGAGATAGAACGCTGCCGATCTGGCCTGCTTTGGCGAGCAAACTCGTCGAGCATGGAAAAACGACTCGATTTATGAGGGAGGCTAACTACACTTTCCTGAAAGTGGACTCATCAGCAGTACCTGCCTGGCATGGAGAAAGCCGTCCCACTGCCGCGAGTGATGATTGCTTGCCTTTTGTTCATGGATAGGCATTTCCGTATGGATACTCTGAATAATGTTTCCGACTTCTACCTGCTGGTCCGCGTCATCGAAGCCGGCGGCTTCACTGCAGCAGCCACCGAAACCGGCATCCCGCGCTCACGCCTTAGCCGACGGATCATCGAGCTTGAACAGCGGCTGGGCGTACGCCTGCTGAATCGCAGCACCCGCAGCTTTGCCATGACCAGTACAGGCGAGCAGGTGTACCGGCATGCGCTGGGCATCCTGGCCGCCACCGAGGCCGCCGAGGGCGCAGCCCGGGAAGTGCAAGGCGGCCCCTCCGGGCTGATCCGCCTGGCGATTCCCAGCCTGCTGCAGGAAGTGCTGGGAGAGTTGCTCCTCAGCTTCGCGAGCAGCCAGCCGAAGGTGCGACTGGCCTTGGGACTGCACAGCAACCACACCGAGCTGTCGCTGCAGCGCCATGACCTGCTGCTCTACCTGGAAGGACAGCCGCCGGACAGCGCCGATATCGTGGCGCACCCCATCGGTCAGGTCCGCTTCGTCACCGTCGCCAGTCCGGAACTCTGCAAACGGCTTGGCCACCTCCGGCACCCCGACGAGCTGGATGACCGGAACTGCCTGGGGTTCGGCCCCCCGCAGGCCATCCGACCGTGGCTGCTGAGCAATGCCGCGCCACGCCTGCTGCGCCAGACCTGCTTCAGCAGCGACAACCTGCCCCTTCTGCTCGACGCAGCGCGCAATGGGCTGGGCATCGCCCACCTGCCGTTCTATGCCTGCGCCGGAGACCTGGCCAGCGGCCGGCTGGTCAGGCTGTTCGAAACCCATGAGCCGCCGCCCCTGCCGCTACTGGCACTGACACCACCGCACCGGGCCATGACGCCGGCCATTCGCGCGCTGATTCAGTTCATCCGGTCGAACCTGGAGGAACTCCAGGCCCAGGGAATCGTTCTCGCAAGCTGACGAGAAACCCCGCCGGTCACCTCCAGACGGGCGGAGCATCCCCAAGGCTCGGGCCGCTATTGCGAGCGTCGGTCGCCCGAGCCGGAAGGCCCCGCAACCTCGCGGGACCAGACGATCTTGCGGTCAGGGAAACAGGCCTCCTCGAGACGGAGAAACCCGCAGCAGCGTACGGCGCAGTGAATTGCACATACCAGCCCCGCCCCCTCCAGAGCGGCCCCCTCTACCCGCCGCCTGAATCCTCCTTGCGAACATCGGGTAACCTGTCCCCTGCTATCCAACAGGAGGTTATTCGATGCTCAACCTTGCAGCGGCGTTCATCGCGCTGACGACCCTCTTCACCTACCTCAACTACCGGCTGATCCGCCTTCCCCCGGCGATCGGGGTGATGGTCGGGGCACTGCTCCTCTCGCTGCTCGCCTATGGACTGTCGGCGCTGGGCTACCCGATACTCGAGCTGGAAATCCAGAAAATGATCCGCCGGATCGACTTCTCCGAAGTCCTGATGACCTGGTTCCTGCCCTCGCTGCTGTTCGCCGGCGCCCTGCACGTCAACCTGGACGACTTGCGCAGCTACAAGTGGCCGATCACCTTTCTCGCCACTGTCGGCGTGCTGATCGCCACCTTCGTGGTCGCCGGCCTGGCCCATTACACCTTCGCCCTGTTCGGCTGGCAGGTCAGCTTCATCTACTGCCTGCTGTTCGGTGCGCTGATCTCGCCGACCGACCCCATCGCGGTGATGGGCATCCTCAAGAGCAGCGGCGCTCCCAAGCCGTTGCAGACCACCATCGTCGGCGAATCGCTGTTCAACGACGGCACCGCCGTGGTGACGTTCAGCATCCTGCTCGGCGTCCTGATGATCGGCCGTGCGCCGACGATCGGCGAAGTGAGTGTGTTGTTCATCAAGGAAGCCGTCGGCGGGATTGCCTTCGGCCTGTTGCTGGGCTACGTCGTCTACCTGTTGCTGTCCGAGGTCGACGAGTTCCAGCCGTCGGTCATGCTGACCCTGGCACTGGTCTTCGGCGGCGCCTCGCTGGCGGCGAAGCTGCACGTCTCGGCACCGATCGTGATGGTGGTCGCCGGCCTGATCATCGGTAACCACGGCCGCCGGCACGCCATGTCCGAGGAGTCCCGCCGCTATGTCGACGGCTTCTGGATTCTCATCGACGAGATCCTCAACGCCCTGCTGTTCGCCCTGATCGGCCTCGAACTGCTGGTACTGCCCTTCACCTGGATGCATGTGGCCGCCGCCCTCCTGCTCGGCGGCGCCGTGCTGGTCGCCCGGATACTGACCGTCGGTCCCGGAATCGTCCTGATCCGCAAGCTGAAGCCCGGCCCGAACCCGGTGGCGCAGGGAACCGTCCGCATCCTGTCCTGGGGCGGTCTGCGCGGCGGAGTCTCGGTGGCCCTGGCCCTTGCGCTGCCCCTCGGTCCGGAACGCGACCTGCTGCTGACCCTCACCTACATCGTGGTGCTGGTCTCGATCCTGGTGCAGGGGCTGACCATCGGACCGCTGGTGAGGTCGCTGTACGGCAGCAATCCTGCGGAAACCGAAGAAACCCACTGAGTCCGCCGTGCGGACGTCCCAGGGACGGGACGTCGCCTTCCCCGGGCGACTCCGCCTGCCCGCTTTCAGCCTTTCCCCTGCGCCTCGCGCTGTTGCAGTCGCCACATCTGCGCGTAGCGGCCGCCCCGCGCCAGCAACTCTCCGTGACTGCCGCGCTCGACGATCCGTCCGCCGTCCATCACCAGGATCTGGTCGGCGTTCATCACCGTGGACAGGCGATGGGCGATGACCAGGGTGGTGCGGCCGAGCTGGATGCGCTCGAGTTCGGCCTGGATGGCCCGCTCGGACTGGGAGTCCAGCGCCGAGGTGGCTTCGTCGAAGATCAGGATGCTGGGGTTCTTCAGGATCGCCCGGGCGATGGCCACGCGCTGCTTCTCGCCGCCGGAGAGCTTCAGGCCGCGCTCGCCCACCTGGGTGTCGTAGCCGTCCGGCAGGCTCCGGATGAACTCGTGGATGTGCGCGGCGCGGGCGGCGGCTTCCACTTCCTCGCGGCGGGCATCGGGATGGCCGTAGTGGATGTTGTAGAAGATCGTGTCGTTGAACAGCACGGTATCCTGGGGAACGATGGCGATGGCCCCGCGCAACGAGGCCTGGGTCAGCCGGCGGATATCCTGACCGTCGATCAGGATGCGCCCGCCGTCGACGTCGTAGAAGCGGTAGAGCAGCCGGGCCAGGGTCGACTTGCCGGAGCCCGAGTGCCCGACCACCGCCACGGTGCCGCCCGCCGGGATCTCGAAATCCACGTCGTGGAGGATCTGCCGGCGCGGATCGTAGCCAAAACGCACCGCCTCGAAGCGCACGCTCGGCCGGGTCGCCGCCAGCGGCCGGGCATCCGCTGCGTCCTGCACGTCCTGGCGCTCGTCGAGCAGGCCGAACAGGCGCTCCATGTTGGTCAACGCCTGCTTCACCTCGCGGTACATCATGCCGAGCAGGAACAGCGGCGCGGAGAGCTGCAGCAGGTAGGCGTTGACCAGCACCAGGTCGCCGACCGTCATGCTGCCCTCCACCACCCCGTCGGCGGCCAGCCACATCATCGCGGTGACGCCGATGGCGACCAATGCGGTCTGACCGAGGTTGAGCACGGCCAGGCTGGTGGTGGCCTTGACCTTGGCGTTCTCCAGGTGGCGCAGATTCTCGTCGTAGCGCGCCGCCTCGTGCGCCTCGTTGTTGAAGTACTTGACCGTCTCGTAGTTGAGCAGCGAGTCCACCGCCCGCTCGTTGGCGCGGGTGTCGGCCTCCACCGCCGCGCGGTAGTAGCGGGTGCGCCACTCGGTAACGGCGAAGGTCCAACCCCCGTAGGCCAGCAGGGTAGCCAGGGTGATGGCGGCGAAGCGCCAGTCGTAGGCCCAGACCAGCACCGCAGTGACCAGCAGCACCTCCAGCAGGATCGGCACGATCGAGTAGAGCGTCCAGTCGAGCAGCTCGGCGATGGCGCTGCCGCCGCGCTCCACGTCGCGGGCCACGCCGCCGGTGCGCCGACCCAGGTGGAACTTCAGGCTGAGCCCGTGCAGGTGGCGAAACACCTTGAGGGTGACCTGCCGCGAGGTGCGCGCCATGACCCGGGCGAACACCACCTGGCGCAACTCGGTGAACAGGCTGACGCCGATCCGCGAGGCGCCGTAGGCCAGCAGCAGGCCGACCGGCAACAGCAGCAGGCTGGGTTCGACGTTGAGGCTGTCGACGATCCGCTTGAGCGCGATCGGCACCAGCAGGTTGAGCAGCTTGGCGACGAACACCAGGCCCAGCGCCAGCAGAATGCGCCCCAGGTAGGGGCGCAGGTAGGGCAACAGATCGGCGACGACCGCGAATTCGCCACGCGCGGCGCGGTCGCGCTGGACGGGAGCGGTGCCGGTCTCCTGAAGGTCTTGGTTCATCGGACTCTCGTAGTGCGGGCCGGGCATAAGGCGCGGCAAAGGATCGTATCGCTATGCTGGCCCGGCCTGCCGCACGGCGCAACTTTCGCCGGGGCGCCTTCGGCAGCCCCTTCGCAGCGCGGCGTGGAGCCGCGCCACTCGGCGCCCCGTCCGACCAGCCCGGAGCAGATGGGGAGGAATCGTCTACACATAAATGACTTCTTCGCCGACCGCCCACGCCCCGGGAGCCATGCGCCGATGCACGATCCGACCCACCATGCGCAGAACGAGTCCGGCCCAGCCCTTCCGGCATCGCTCATCGAGCGCTTCCGGCGCATCCGCGCCGTCAGCGAGTCGATCTGCGCGCCGCTGCAGATCGAGGACTACGTCGTGCAGAGCATGCCCGACGCGAGTCCGCCGAAATGGCACCTGGCCCATGTCAGCTGGTTCTTCGAAGCCTTCGTGCTGCAGCCCTTTCTGCCCGGCTACCGGGTGCTGGACGAGGCTTACGACCTGCTCTTCAACTCCTATTACGAAACCCACGGCAAACCCTTTCCCCGCGCCAGTCGCGGCTTGCTCTCGCGGCCCGGGGTGGCCGAGGTCTACCGCTATCGCCAGCATGTCGACGCGGCCATGGACGAGTTGCTCGCCCGGCCGCCGGCGGACCACACCGCGGAGATCCTCCGCCGCGTCGAACTCGGCCTGCAGCACGAGCAGCAGCACCAGGAGCTGCTGCTGATGGACATCCTCCACCTCCTCGCGCAGAACCCGCTGCGGCCGGCCTATCGCAGCGACCTGCGCCCGGCTCCCACACAACTGCCGGACGAGCCGCACTGGCAGGCGTATGCCGGCGGGCTGCAGCCGATCGGCCATGCTGGCGAGGGCTTCGCCTTCGATTGCGAGACCCCGCGGCACCGCCAGTTTCTCGAGGACTTCCGCCTGGCCAGCCGGCCGGTGAGCTGCGCCGAGTACCTCGCCTTCATCGCCGATGCCGGCTATGCCCGCCCGGAACTCTGGCTGGCCGACGGCTGGAATCTGGTCCGCCAGGCCAACTGGCGGGCGCCGCTGTACTGGCAGCGCGAGGACGGCCAGTGGCGGGAGATGACCCTGGGCGGCCTGCGCCCGCTGGACCTGCAGGCGCCGGTCTGCCACATCAGCTTCTTCGAAGCCGACGCCTATGCCCGCTGGGCCGGCGCCCGCCTGCCCAGCGAGGCGGAATGGGAAATCGCCGCCCGCGACCTGCCGATCAGCGGCAATTTCCGCGAGAGCGACCATCTGCACCCGGTTGCCGTACCACCGACCGCCGCCATGGCTCAGCTCTATGGCGACGTCTGGGAATGGACCGCCAGCGCCTACCGTCCCTACCCCGGCTTCCGCCCGCTGCCGGGCAGCCTCGGCGAATACAACGGCAAGTTCATGTGCGGGCAGATGGTCCTGCGCGGCGGTTGCTGCGTGACGCCGCAACCCCATATCCGCGCCAGCTACCGCAACTTCTTCTACCCGGCCATGCGCTGGCAATTCGCCGGGCTGCGCCTGGCCAAGGAGGCTTGAGCGTGGCACTCGCCGTCCGCTTTCACGACCAGCGCCCGGAGGATGCCGAACGCTCCCTGCGCGAGGAGGTACTCGCCGGTTTTGCCGGGCAGCCCAAGGCGACCCCGCCGAAGCTTTTCTACGATCGCCGCGGCTCCGAGCTGTTCGAGCGGATCTGCCGGCAGCCCGAGTACTACCCGACGCGCACCGAGGAGCTGATTCTCGCCCGCGCCGCCCACGACATCGCAGACCTCGCCGGCCAGGGCGCCAGCCTGGTGGAGCTGGGCAGCGGCGCCAGCCGCAAGGTGCGCCTGCTGCTGGAGGCCATGCAGCCGGCCAGCTACCTGGGCATCGACCTTTCCGAGGACTTCCTGCGGGCCAGCACCCAGCGTCTGGCGAGCGACTACCCCGCGCTGGAGGTGCATGCCGCCTGCGCCGACTTCTCCCGGCCACTGACCCTGCCGGACGGCTTCGACGGCGCCCATCCGCTGGCCTTCTTCCCCGGCTCCAGCATCGGCAACTTCGATCCGCCGCAGGCCCTGGCCCTGCTCGCCAATCTTCACGAGCTGCTGCCGGAGGGCGGCGGCCTGCTGATCGGCGTCGACCTGGTGAAGGAGCGGGAGGTGCTGGAAGCGGCCTACAATGACCGAGCCGGCGTCACCGCGGCGTTCAATCTGAACCTTCTGGAGCGCGTTCGCCGCGAGCTGGACAGCGACATCGAGCCGCACCAGTTCGTCCACCGGGCCTTCTTCAACGAGGCGGCGTCACGCATCGAGATGCACCTGGTCAGCCCGCGGGCACAGGAGGTCGCCATCGAGGGCGAGCGCTTCCGCTTCGCCGCCGGGGAAAGCCTGCACACCGAGAACTCCTACAAGTACAGCCTGGAGGGCTTTCGCGAACTGGCCGGGCGCGCCGGCTTCCGGCCCCTGACCCAGTGGACCGATCCGCAGGCGCTGTTCAGCGTGCATTACCTGCAGCGGACGCGCGCCGGGCTCACTCCGCCGGCGGCGTGCGGCGCTTGAGCGGCGCCAGGCCGTCCTGGCTGACCAGCCCCGAAGGCTTGCGCTTGGGTGCGGCCTTGGCAGCGGGCTTCTTGTCGCCCTTCTTGCCATCGGTCTTTTTCTTCTTGGTCCCGGCCGCCTTGCCGGAGGCCTTGAGGTTCTTCGGCCCCTGGTAGCTGCCCTTCAGCTCCTGGATCACCCGCCGCTCGAAGCGCTGCTTGAGGTAGCGCTCGATGCTCGACATCAGGTTCCAGTCGTTGTGGCAGATCAGCGAGACCGCCAGGCCCTCGGCGCCGGCCCGCCCGGTGCGGCCGACGCGGTGCACGTACTCGTCGCCGGAACGCGGCATGTCGAAGTTGATCACCAGGTCCAGGCCTTCCACGTCCAGCCCGCGCGCCGCCACGTCGGTGGCCACCAGCACCTTGGTGCCGCCCTGCTTGAGCCGGTCGATGGCCAGCTTGCGGTCCTTCTGGTCCTTCTCGCCGTGCAGGACGAAGGCCTTCTGGCCGGCGGCGACCAGATGCCCGTAGAGCCGGTCGGCCTGGACGCGGGTGTTGGTGAAGACGATCGCCTTGCGGTAGGTCTCGTTTTCCAGCAGCCAGTGCACCAGCTGCTCCTTGTGGGCCGGATCGTCCGCCGTGACGATCTGCTGGCGGGTGTTCTCGGAGAGATCGCTGACCGCATTGAGCATCAGGTGCTGCGGCTCGCGCAGCACCCGGGCGACCATCTCGCGCAGGCCGGAACCGCCGGTGGTGGCGGAGAACAGCAGGGTCTGCCGGCGGTTGGCGCACTCCTCGACCAAGCGCTGCATGTCCTCGGCGAAGCCCATGTCGAGCATGCGATCGGCCTCGTCGAGCACCAGCACCTCCACCTCCTTCAGATCCAGATGACCGGCATTCAGGTGCTCGATCAACCGCCCCGGCGTGGCGATCAGGATGTCCGGGACCTTGCGCAACAGCGCCGCCTGCACCTTGAAGTCCTCGCCGCCGGTGATCAGCCCGGACTTGACGAAGGTGAACTGGGCGAAGCGCTCGACTTCCTTGAGGGTCTGCTGCGCCAGCTCGCGGGTCGGCAGCAGGATCAGCGCGCGGATGCTCACCCTCGGCTGGGCGTCGCCGATCAGGCGGTTCAGCAGGGGCAGCACGAAGGCCGCGGTCTTGCCGCTGCCGGTCTGGGCGATCACCCGCAGGTCGCGCCCCTCAAGGGCCAGCGGAATCGCCGCCGCCTGCACCGGCGTGGGCTCGACGAAGTTCAGTTCGGCCAGAGCCTTGAGCAGACGTTCGTGCAGGGCGAATTGGGAAAACACGGGGCTACCTCGATCGGGACGGATGGAACGGCTGCATAGCCTAACGTGACTCGCCGCGGAACACCCGCCCGGACTGCGAAATGTTGCAGCGCTCCGGGCGGGCGACCTGGCGGCGCGGCGGCGCCCCGGAGCGCACCGCATGGGCCAGACCTCCCGCCCGCAGACGCTCGCCGCCGCCCGCCCGGCGGGGACTCAGGCCACCCGGGCCAGCTTCTCCTTGGCCCGGGCCAGGCCCTGCTGCAGAAAATCGCCGCCCATGTTCAGCCCTTCGGCGTGGATGAAGCTGACGTCGTGGATGCCGATGAAGCCCAGCGCCTGGCGCAGGTAGGGTTCCTGGTGATCCAGGGGGCTGCCGGCGTAGATACCGCCGCGGGCGGTCAGCACGAAGGCGCGCTTGCCGGTCAGCAGGCCCTGCGGGCCGTTTTCGGTGTACTTGAAGGTCACCCCGGCGCGCAGCACGTGGTCGAGCCAGGCCTTCAGGGTGCTGGGAATGGCGAAGTTGTACATGGGCGCGGCGAGCACCAGCACGTCGGCGGCGAGCAGTTCCGCGGTCAGCCGCTCGGAACGCGCCAGCGCCGCCTGCTCGGCCTCGCTCTGCTGCCCGGCGGGCTTGGTCCAGCCGCCCAAGAGGTCGATATCCAGATGCGGCACCGGCTCGTTGGCCAGATCGCGCACGACGATCTCGTCGTCCGGGTGCGCCGCTTTCCAGTTGGCGAGGAACTCGGCGGTGAGCTGACGGGAAACGGAACCTTCCTTGCGGGCGCTGCTTTCGATGACCAGGACGCGGGACATGGGCTTCTCCTTGGGTTGTGCGGGTCGATGGAGACAGGATAGAAAGGAATCACTCGATGAAAAAGCGCAAAAATCCGCTCCTAATCATCGGTAAAATCGATACCTACTCCTGACACGACAGCCCCCCTGTAGGAGCCAGCTTGCTGGCGATCAACCATGTATCGCCAGCAAGCTGGCTCCTACGGGATGACAAGGCAGAGGAAATCCCCATGAAAGCTCCCCGCGTCACCCTGGACCAATGGCGAACCCTGCAGGCGGTGGTCGACCACGGCGGCTTCGCCCAGGCCGCCGAAATGCTGCACCGCTCGCAATCCTCGGTCAGCTATACGGTCGCGCGCATGCAGGAACTGCTGGGCGTGCCGCTCTTGCGCATCGAGGGACGCAAGGCGGTGCTGACCGAGGCCGGCACCGTGCTGCTGCGCCGCTCCCGGCAACTGATCAAGCAGGCCAGCCAGCTGGAGGATCTCGCCCATCACATGGAACAGGGCTGGGAAGCCGAAGTGCGCCTGGTGGTGGACGCCGCCTACCCCACCCTGCGGCTGGTCCGCGCGCTGACCGCCTTCATGCCGCAGAGTCGCGGCTGCCGCGTACGGCTGCGCGAGGAAGTGCTCTCCGGCGTCGAGGAGGTGCTGCTGGAAGGCGGGGCCGACCTGGCGATCTCCGGCCTGAGCATCCCCGGCTATCTGGGCAGCCCGCTGAACGAGGTGGAATTCGTCGCCGTCGCCCATCCCGACCATCCGCTGCATCGCCTGCAGCGCGCCCTGACCGCCAGCGACCTGGAAAGCCAGATGCAGGTGGTGATCCGCGACACCGGCCGCCAGCAGCCGCGCGACATCGGCTGGCTCGGCGCCGAGCAGCGCTGGACGGTGGGCAGCCTGGCCACCGCGGCGACCTTCGTCGGCAATGGCCTGGGCTTCGCCTGGCTGCCCTGCCACCTGATCGGCCGCGAACTGGCCGAAGGCCGGCTCAAGCCCCTGCCGCTGGAAGAAGGCGACACCCACCGGCCGCGCTTCCAGCTCTACGCCGACAAGGACAAGCCCCTCGGCCCGGCCACGCAGATTCTCGTCGAGCTGATCAAGACGTTCGACCGCGTGCCGCTGGATGCGCCCTTCGCCGCCCCCCTGCCCAGTGCCTGAGGCTATCATCCGGACAACCGGGAACGCCCGTCGGCGCACCGGCCCCGCAAGCCCCCATTGCCGAACCACGAGGAACGCTCGACATGCTGAAGAAACTTGCCCTTGCCGCCGGTACCCTGCTGTTCGCCGCCCACCTGCTGGCCGCGGACAAGCCCCACGTCCTGCTGGAGACCAGCCTCGGCGACATCGAACTCGAACTGGACGCCGAGAAGGCGCCAATCAGCGTGAAGAACTTCCTCGCCTATGTGGATTCGGGGTTCTACAACGGCACCGTCTTCCACCGGGTGATCCCCGGCTTCATGGTCCAGGGAGGGGGCTTCGACGCCGGCATGAAGCAGAAGCCCACCCAGCCGCCGATCCAGAACGAGGCCGACAACGGCCTGCACAACGTGCGCGGCACCCTGGCCATGGCGCGCACCCAGGCGGTGAACTCGGCGAACAGCCAGTTCTTCGTCAACCACAAGGACAACGCCTTCCTCGACCACGGCGCGCGCGACTTCGGCTATGCGGTGTTCGGCAAGGTGGTGCGCGGCATGGACGTAGTCGACCAGATCGCCCAGGTGCCGACCGGCCCCCGGGGCATGCAGCAGAACGTGCCGCGCGAGCCGGTGCTGATCAAGTCGGCGAAGAAGCTCTGACCTTCTGCGCAACACGCCGAACCGGGCGGAGCAACCTGCCCCGCCCTATCCCTGCCGGTAGGGCAACTGCCCCCGCGCCTCGTCCGCATAGGCCAGCACGCCGGCCCGCTCCTCCCGCAGAAAATCCGCCACCGCCTGGCGCAGCCCCGGATGCCGCAGGTAATGCCAGGAGCGGGTGATCACCGGCTCGAAACCGCGGATCAGCTTGTGCTCGCCCTGGGCGCCGGCGTCGAAGCGACTGAGCCCGTGGACCAGGGCGTAGTCGATGCCCTGGTAGAAGCAGGTCTCGAAATGCAGCCGGTCGAACTCGGCGAGACAACCCCAGTAGCGACCGTAGAGGCTGTCGCCGCCGACCAGGCTGAAGGCCATCGCCACCGGGCGGCTGCCCTGGCGGGCCAGCACCACGCGGATCGCCTCGGGCATGCGCTCGGCCAGCAGGCTGAAGAAGCTGCGCGTCAGATAGGGCGCCTGGCCGCGCACCCGGTAGGTGTTGGCATAGCAGGCATGGACGAAGTCCCACGCAGCCTCGTCGAGCTGGTGCCCCTCGCGCCAGTCGAACGCGATGCCCTGCCCCGCGACCTGCTCGCGCTCCTTGCGCAGCTGCTTGCGCTTGCGCGAGGCCAGCGCATCGAGGAAGTCCTGGAAATCCCGGTAGCCGCGGTTGAACCAGTGGAACTGGCAGCCCAGCCGCTCCAGCCAGCCCTCCCGTCCGGCCACCAGGGCATCGGCCGCCGGATCGGTGAAGTTCAGGTGCAAACCGGACACCCCCTGCCCGCCCAGCCCGTCGCTCAAGGCATCGAGCAGCGTGCCGGCGACCTCCGCGCGACCCAGCAGGCGCGCCCCGGAAACCGGGGTGAAGGGCACCGCGCCGAGCAGCTTGGGGTAGTAGTCGATCCCGGCCCGCTGGCAGGCGTCGGCCCAGGCCCAGTCGAACACGTATTCGCCGTAGGAATGGCGCTTCAGATAGGCCGGCAGCGCCGCCAGCAGCCGGCCCGCCTCGTCGCGGAGCAGCCGGTGCGCCGGCTGCCAGCCGCTGCGTCCGCCGACGCTGCCGCTGTCCTCCAGGGTCGAGAGGAAGGCATGCCGCAGAAAGGGCTGAGGCCCCGGCAGCAGGGCGTCCCACTCGGCGGCGGGAAGGTCGGACAGTCGGGAGAGCGTGATGATCGGCATGCCCGCAGTCTGCCCCGCCGGCCGGACGAAAAAAAGCCCCGCCGAGGCGGGGCAATAAACACTACACCGGGTGAAACGAATGAATGTCCCCCGAAGCGGGTACGACCCCGTACCCGGCCGGCTGACGCTTACAGCAGGGGCAGGCTGTAGGTGAGGTACAGGCGGTTGTCGTCGCGCTCGCGGAAGTCCCCGCGCGACGTCGCGTTACGCCAGCTGACGCCGACCCCCTTGAGGAGACCGCTCGGAACCACGTAGTTCACACTGAAGTCGCGCTCCCACTCTTCCTGGTCCTGCCCCTTGGCATTGATGCCGTCGCCGCTGAAGTACAGCAGGCTGGTCGACAGGCCCGGCACGCCGATCGCCGCGAAGTTGTAGGAGTAGGAACCCACCCAGGTCTGCTCGCCGGCCCGGGCGAACTTCTCGTTGATCGCGTCGGTGATCAGCGGCGTCGAAGCGCCGCCCATGTTCAGGTAGGGGAAATCGCTGTGGCCGGTGACCTTCTGGTAGCCGGCGCCCAGCGCATGGCCGCCCAGGGTATAGGTGAACATCGCGCTCCAGGTGTCGTTGTCGACCTCGCCCACGTGGGAGCTGCCGGAGCCCCAGTAGCCGGTGCTCCGGTAGCCCTCGGCACGGCCGCTGGAACTGCCGTTCGCACCGTCGGAGTTGCTGGTCCAGTAGCGCAGGTCGCTCTTCAGCGCACCGACCGGCAGCGCCCAGTTGTGCACCAGGCCGAAGAAGTGCTGCTCGTAGAAGTCGTCCAGGTTGCTGTAGTAGTACTGCAGCGTCAGTGCCTTGGTGGCCTTGTAGTCGACGCCGCCGTAGTAGAACTCGTTGCTGCGCTGATTGTTCGCCGCGCCGCTGATGAACAGGGCCTGGCTGTCGGTGGAGTTACGCTCGGTGGAATGCTCGAGCCGGCCGCCGACGAGGGTCAGACTGTCGAGTTCCTTGGAGGTGACCTGCGCCCCGTGGAAGAGCTGCGGCAGCAGGCGACCGTCGTTGCTCTTGAGGATCGGCAGAGTGGGGCGCAGCACGCCGACCTCGGCCACGGTCTTGGAGATGCGCATCTTGCCGGTCGCGTTGAGGCGGCCGAAATCTTCCTGGGACTTGCCGTTGGATTTCAGCGGGAACATGCTGCCCGAGCCCGGGGCGCGCTCGGCCCCCGCCTTGCCGGCGCGCCCGCCGCCGTCCAGGCGAACGCCTTCCTGGGCGATCACGTCCAGGCCGAAACCGACGAAGCCCTCGGTGAAGCCGGACTTGTACTCGAAGAGGAAGGCCTGGCCCGTCTCGTCGATCCGGGGACGATCCGAGTTGCGGTCGTCCTGGTTCATGTAGAAGGTCTTGAAGCCCAGCGTGGCCTTGCTGTCCTCGATGAAGCCGGCAGCCGCCGCCTCCTGCAGCGTTACCGGCAGTCCCAGGGCACCGGCCACCACGGCCAGGGTCAGCGTGGACTTCCTGTTCATTGCTCGCTTCTCCTGCCGGCGCATCAGACGATATCTCCGGTGCTGTTAACGGTGCGGATAGACACGACGGTACCGGCAAAAGCCTGGGCCGAGACGCCCTGCGCCTGGGCGCTGGCGAAAACACCGGCGAAGTGCTTGCGGATCATCAAGGATTCCCCTTTTCATCGAAAATTTTAAAAACACACGAAAGTGTTTGGCGTATCGCTGGAATGGGGCGGAATCATGGCGGGGCTTTGTTTCAAAAAAATTTCTTGAGCGAAAATATCGAATGGCTGCGGAACTTTCTTCGGAAAGCCCGGTGAAAAGGCTGTCTGTCACGATCAGGGAGTATCCTGTAGCACGACATCGCAAACGGACTGTGAGCCTTTATCGAGCGTAAGCGCGAAAGGTTAACTCAAGCTGAACGGCTCCCCGGTCAGCCAGTTGCTTCCTGGCATGACCGGCGCCGGATGTGACGCCCCCCGGAAAAAGGAGGAAACCATGGGTTCCACCCTGCAGATCGAAGCCACCGACGGCAGCGGTCGCTTCGATGCCTATGTCGCCCTGCCGCCAAGCGGCCGCGGTCCGGCCGTGGTCATCGGACAGGAAATCTGCGGCGTCAACGCCAACATTCGTGCCGTGGCCGACCGCTATGCCGGGGAAGGCTACGTCGCCGTCGCGCCCGACCTGTTCTGGCGCATCGAGCCGGGCGTCGAGCTGGGTTACGAGGGCGCCGACCGGGAGAAGGCCTTCGCCCTCTTCGGCAAGTTCGATGTCGACAAGGGCGTCGAGGACATCGTCGCCACCTTCGCGGCGGCACGCCGGATGCCCGAGGTAGACGCCGCGGCCGGCGCCGGTTTCGTCGGTTTCTGCCTGGGCGGCAAGCTCGCCTACCTGACCGCCGCCCGCAGCGACGTCGCCTGCTCCGTCGGCTACTACGGCGTCGGCATCGAGCACCTGCTGGAGGAAGCCGCGAACATCCGCGGCCGTCTGGTGCTGCACATCGCCGAGGGGGACGCCTTCTGCCCGGGCAAGGTCCGGGCGGCGATCCACGCCGGCCTGGACGGCAAGCCGAACGTCGAACTGTACGACTACCCCGGCTGCGAGCACGCCTTCGCCCGCAGCGGCGGCCTGCGCCACAACCCGGCCGCCGCCGAACTCGCCCACCAGCGCAGTCTCGCCGCCCTGCGTCGGGAAATCGGTCCGCACTGAAAGGTGCCGGGGTCTGGAAAGCCTCGGGAAGGGCGTGAAAGGCGAACCGGGCAGACCGCCTGAGCGGCCCTGCCCGATCGCGCCGGACCTGCGGGTCCACCCCGCGGGAGCGGGGAGCGCTCGTCGACGACTGGCGCGGTTGCAGGTTGTCCGGGTTCATCCCCGCAGGCACGGGGATTGCCGGAGAGTATATCGGCGAGGCGAGCCGTCTCATTGATCGGTTCCGGCCCGACGGGCCGCCATTCGTCGGAAAATCCGCCGATGGCTTCCGGCGAGTCATTTCCGCAGGCACGGGAAACACCTGGCGGGCCAGTTGGCTGCTGAAGGCGACCACGGTTCATCCCCGCGGGCGCGGGGAACACACCACGGGCGGACACATGGGCGAGGTCCGCGCCGGTTCATCCCCGCGGGCGCGGGGAACACCTGATCGAGATCAGGGCCGTCGGGCCGAGGATCGGTTCATCCCCGCGGGCGCGGGGAACACGCAGACCCGGCCCAACTGGACCCCGCCGTAGCCGGTTCATCCCCGCGGGCGCGGGGAACACTTCACTATCGAAAACGTTTCTTCCTTCCGTGGCGGTTCATCCCCGCGGGCGCGGGGAACACGCAACAGCTTTGGGCGCTGCTATCCCGCTGCGCGGTTCATCCCCGCGGGCGCGGGGAACACCTGAACATCGCCTGGACGCTGTTCACTGCGGGCGGTTCATCCCCGCGGGCGCGGGGAACACGACAGGCTCGACCGCGCCGAAGCGTAACCCATCGGTTCATCCCCGCGGGCGCGGGGAACACATCAGGGCCATTGCTGAGTATTTATGGAACACCGGTTCATCCCCGCGGGCGCGGGGAACACTCGGAAGGAAAAGGGCGCTCCCGCTGATAAAACGGTTCATCCCCGCGGGCGCGGGGAACACAAGAGGTGGTTGTTCCTTTGCATCATGGCCGACGGTTCATCCCCGCGGGCGCGGGGAACACTCAGTAGGAGTTGTAGGTTTTCCTTGTCCTCTCGGTTCATCCCCGCGGGCGCGGGGAACACGGCAATCAATTCTGCTCTCTCATACTAGAGAGCCGGTTCATCCCCGCGGGCGCGGGGAACACTGCAAGAAGAACTGACCATGGCAAAAAAAGCCCGGTTCATCGTATGCGTCCAGCCCAGCCACATTCCTTCTGAACACGCCCGCCGGCATTCTCTGCACCATTCCCACGCAGAGAGAACTCCATGGAAACGATGCACGCACGACGGGCATTCTGGTCTGCACATGTGCAGGCTTGGCGCGACAGCGGTCTGACCCAGGTCGC
>Ga0209373_10002943_pt1 | contig 16372 bp, 14 predicted proteins | sample Higcelweek5metaG_FD_187173 | JGI IMG/M metagenome (GOLD analysis project Ga0209373, IMG submission 187173) | Freshwater pond sediment microbial communities from the University of Edinburgh, under environmental carbon perturbations - High... | ecosystem: Environmental > Aquatic > Freshwater >... | reverse complement strand
ATTCGGGCAGGTTGGTTACCAAATCAGGTTGCAATAAAAAACAATTATACAGGCAAAATCATATTAATCTTAATAAACAAATGAAAATACTTCGTTTCCTCATAACTTCTTCTCTGTTTGTAATTGTAATTCATGATGTTTACTCACAAAACTTGGTGCAGAGTTTTATCGAAAGTAGAGGGTGACTCTCAATTTGGTAGTTCAGTTCCAGCAGCAGGAGATATCAATAATGATGGTTTTGATGATGTTCTAGTTCAGGGTTTCTATATTTTATAGTCCTTTCTGGAGTATCCAGCTTTGTTCTTCACATATAATTATCAGTTAAATTGAAAAAGTGAATTTAACCATAATTGTTAAAAATGCGAATAACTTTCCGATTATTAAAAAATCTTAACATACACCCTAATGTTGAATTGATCAGGATAAAGCACTGTAGTTGTTGTTCGTGAAACAGAAAAAAAGCCCGAAAATCATTGTTTTCAGGCTTTTTAATAAATTTAGATGGTTGTTTCTGAGCCTTTCATGGGATTTCCCGCTTTCGCTTCGCTCATCGGGATAGACTTCTCGTCCCATTCGGTCTCTACGAGCCTTTCATGGGACTCGAACCCACGACCTGCTCATTACGAATGAGCTGCTCTACCAACTGAGCTAAAAAGGCTTCTCTATTTTGAGAAGGTTAAAAATAATACTTCTATCCTTAAAGTGTTCAGGAACATCAAACATAAATTCCGAAAAAATGCTCTGTTCAATCAGTCTGCCAGCTATGACATTATTCTACTAATGCTATTTTCAATCACCATTGTTCAGTAAAGTTTTAAAATTCTAGTGCTTAGTTAAATTGCAAATAAGAAGAAAATATTTTGAACATAAATATTAACGTCGCTTGCATAATGGGGAATGGCCTCCAAACAAAGGCAATCTGAATCAAAACAATCACTTAGCAAGACCGGGAAGCTTCTCCCGTAGGCGGGAGAAGATCACCCGGCCGCACTTAGAGATTGTGAAGATGAAGATGCTTTTGTTTGGGAGCCTTGAGTTTTTTGCTTCGTTTTTGGGTCAAGCCAAAATTGAAAATCAGCGGAGCTAAATGAAGAGCCCAGCCGGCTCGAGGTGAAACGTAGATCAGCGGAACAAAAGTTAGCCTTATATTCAAATTTCATTATATACTCTAAGCATAATAAGAGTTCTATACTTCTCCTTATTTTATAAACAGACAAAAATGATTTTCAATATCAACCGAAAAAGCGGACAAACAGGAAAGTACGAACCAATCTTTTTTGTATTCTTGTAATAGAACCCAATAATATTAACAATGGAATACCAGGCAACCGCCTTAAGCAGTGAATTTCAAAACAACAGAAAATCTGGACGGTTAATAGTTTCGAATAATGATATCCGTTTTGAATACGACGATGGCCGCATTACATGGCCAACCAACGACGTTGAATTCTCGATAGGGGGAACTGGAAATTCATTTGTGTTCATCAAAAACCAAAAACATCCTGAACTTACCTTTTACACATCCGACAAAAAAATATTAAAGGACCCCGAACTCCATCGTTCACTACTGGTCAATACAACACAGTTAAACTCTTTGAACCGTTCGCATTTAATGCGAAATGCGGTGCTCGCTTTTGCCTTTCTGCTGATATTGTCACCAATTATCGGGTTCTTTGCTTTTAGGTCGGGCATTGTACGAACCATTGCCAACAAGGTGCCCCCACAATTTGAACAGAAGATTGGGGCGCAACTTCATTCTGCGCTTATCCTTGGGAAAAAAATGGTGACCGATTCAACATTAAATGCACAACTACAGCAAGTTGTTGAACCACTGCTTGCCATTACACAAACCGATGGTTTTACGTTTAATTTTCAGATTGTTGAAGACACTACGGTAAACGCCTTTGCTTTGCCAGGTGGATTTGTAGTCGTCAATAGTGGATTGATACAAAAGGCCGATCAGTGGAACGAAGTATTGGCCGTATTGGCGCACGAAATTGCACACGTTCGGCAACGCCACCATTTGCGGGGAGTAATTAACAGTTACGGAGTTTCATTTATGGTATCGGCACTGTTTGGCGACATGTCGACCCTTATTAATGTTGCCAGTGCGGTGGGCAGCAACCTCGAATCGCTGATGTATAGCCGCAAGTTCGAATTTGAAGCCGATAATACAGGTTGGGATTATTTAAAGGAATCGAACATCGACCCAAAAGGGATGATCGTCTTTTTTGAAAAGCTGCAAGCCATGTCAAAGTATGAAACAATAGAGAATAGCCTAAGCATTTTAAGCACGCACCCTGCAACTGCCGACCGAATTGCGAATTTGAAAAAGAGAGAGGCCAAATTGGTTAACGGGAACTATATTCAGCCCGCTGTCGATCTCGAAAAGTTTAAAAAACAGATGAACGAGGCAGTTAAATCAGAATAATATTAGACAACTTAAAACAATTACTTAAACATATTTAAACGAATGAAAATCTTATTGGAAGGAAAACCATCGTTTACCATTACCCATATCGATTTGGAACCGGGCGAAACGGTTACAGCCGAATCGGGGGCAATGGCAAGCATGGATGCCGCTCTCGATATGAAGGCGGTATTTAATGGAGGTTTCGTCTCCGGACTTGTAAAAAAGTTCTTCGGGGGCGAAAGCTTAATTGTGAACATCTTCACCAACAACACAAACGCAGTGCAACGGGTTACCTTTACCCAAACCACCCCTGGCGACATGATGGTGAAAGAGCTGCACGGCGAAAGCTATTGCCTGCAACGCGGTGCCTACATTTGTTCAACTCCCGGAATTAAACTGGGTGTACGTTGGGCGGGCTTTGCCTCGTTCATTGCTAAAGAGGGTCTTTTCAAACTTGTTGTTTCGGGCAACGGATCGGTTGTTTATGGATCGTACGGAGCGATGGTCGAAAAAATTGTTGAAGGCGAATACATTGTCGACTCAAGCCATTTGGTGGCCTATGAACCAACTATGAAGCTGAAAATCCAACTCTCAGGAGGGCTTATATCGAGCATGACCAGCGGCGAAGGTTTTGTAACCCGCATTGTTGGGAATGGTAAAATTGTGATGCAATCGCGCAGTATGACTGGCTTGGCTGCTTGGGTAAATCGTTTCTTATATTAATCAAGTACAACTATGCAAGTAGATATACAATTACGACCAGGAAATGCCATGGCAAAGGTAAGCCTTAATCCTGGCGAACATCTTACTGCCGAAGCTGGCAGCATGATAGCCATGAGCCCCGATATGCAAATTACAACAACCACACACAAACGTAACCGTGGCAGTGTGTTTGGAGCAATTAAACGCGTATTGTCGGGCGAAAGTTTCTTTATGAACCACTATACCGCAGGGTACAACGGTGGAGAGGTGTTCTTAGCCCCCAAAATTACAGGCGATATGATGTCGAAAGAGATTGCAGGCAACAAACTTGTTGTACAGGCAGGCTCGTATGTGGCAAGCTCCGAAAACGTTGATGTCAATTTCGATTGGCAGGGCTTCAAATCGATGCTGTCGGGCGAGAGCATGTTCTGGCTCTCGATAACCGGGCAGGGAACGGTTTTGCTTAACTCGTTCGGGTTTATCTATCCGGTTGAAGTGAAAGGCGAATTTATTGTCGATACCGGCCATATTGTGGCTTTCGACGAAACGTTGAACTTCAAGATTTCAAAAGCAGGGAAAAGCTGGTTATCTTCATTTATTGGGGGCGAAGGCTTTGTTTGTAAATTCAGCGGACACGGCACAGTTTGGTGCCAATCGCACAATGCAAACTCTTTCGGATTCGCTTTAGGACCACAACTTAAACCTAAAAAATAACAACCATGGACGAAAAATTTCAATTTAACTACGAAGGGCAGCCCGATTACACGCTGCTAACCGTTAATATACCATCGGGAAAGACCCTTAAGGTTGAGGCTTCGGCCATGGCATCGATGGATACAAACCTGAAGATGTCGACAAAGTTTAAAGGTGGCTTCTCGAGGTTGTTTACTGGCGAATCGCTTTTCATCAACGAGTTTACTGCTCAAAACGGACCTGGCGAAATTAAGATTGCGCCAAGTGCTCCCGGCGACATCCTTCACCGTTACCTCGACAACGAAACCATCTTCATCCAGAATTCGGCTTATGTTGCCTCTTCGCCGTCGATTGAACTCGATATGAAATGGCAGGGTTTCAGGGGCTTTTTCAGTGGCGAAGGACTGTTCCTTATCAGGTGTACAGGTAAAGGCGACCTATGGCTCAACAGCTATGGCGGCATTTTCGAAGTCGATGTAAAAGATGGCTACGTTGTTGATACCGGACACATTGTTGCTTTTACCGATGGGCTTAGCTACCGGGTTAAATCGGTTGGCGGATACAAGTCGCTTTTCCTTTCGGGCGAAGGGTTGGTTTGCGAATTCTCGGGAACAGGAAAAGTTTGGGTACAATCGCGAAAAGTAATGCCTTTTACAGGGTGGCTCAACTACTTCAGGCCTCAGAAGAGCAACTAAGGTCACAAATAATATATCAGTATATTGAACGAAAGGGATTGCACAAAAAGCAGTCCCTTTTTTAGTTGTTTCGAAACCATCAATTGACATTTCTCAACCAACAAAAGATCGGAGCTGACCAATAACAGGGTTTTCTTAATCATCATTAACCTATTCATAACCAACAATTATACAATCTTAATCAACATTCCTGCTTTATTAACCGTGTTTTTTGTTTTGACGGTTACCATTGATGTAATTGCAACCAATAATGGTATTTTCTTAACCAATAATGAAGTTTTTACGGTTAATAAACCTCTATTATTACTTAATAAATTCAAATTATTACTTAATAAATCGAGATTATTAATCAATAATTGTTTTTACGGGTCAATATTGGGCTGTTTTCTTTCATAATAAAGCAATAAAAAAAATGAATTTCCCGTTATTGGTTAAGAAAACGAGATTATTGATTAAGAAAATGAATTTATTAACCAATAAAAGGCCATTCTTAATTAAGAAAATCGGGGGGTTCATTGATTTGTGGGGGAGAATAACGGAAGTTTTACTGTGCTTATAAACCATTAATAAAAAAATAGCCATGGAAACGGTTAAAATAAGCATAGATTTTTCACCCAGCAAGTATGCCGACAAGGAGCTGGCGGTGAAAGTGCAGTTTATTATCGATCAGATGACCGGTAACAGCCACTTTACCACACCAAGCCCAACCTTAACGGTATTACAAGAGGCTCTTAATCTGTTTTCTGCCAGCCTGACCAAAATGGAAGACGGGAACAAGCAGGATACAGTTGATAAAAATGCCAAACGGACAGCCCTCGAAGCGTTGTTAAAGCAAGAGGCCGCGTATGTGCAACTAACCAGTGCGGGCAGCGAGTTAATGATTGCCTCAAGTGGTTTTGATACGAACAAGAAGAAAGGACCGGTAGTCCCGCTGCCAATGGTAACAGGTATTGTGGTTACGGCAGGGACTGCAAGGGGAAGTATTAACATTGCGTGGAAATCGCTCGAAAATGCGCATGCCTACGAAATTAAGTACACCCAAGGGCCGCTATCCGAAAACAGTGTTTGGACCTACGTTACGGTAACAAAACACAAAGCCCTAATCGAAAACCTTGCAAGAGGTGGGCAGTATGTGTTGTACATTGCCGGGATAGGATCTGATCCTTCGCGGATATGGAGCGACGAAGTTATTACCTATGTAATGTAACAGACTAGCTTCAGTATCGAAAATAAGAAAAGCATAGAAAACTTCCGTTAAAGGGTGCCACATTGGTACCCTTTTTTTTGTGGGTAGGCCCCACGGTTTTCAAAAACTCGTTAGGGCTGGTAAGGTCTACCGAAATATTTTTATAACTGCCTGATAATTTTCCATTTATTATTTGCATTTAACAGAACCAATTTATAGTTTTGGAGTGAACCAACTACTAAACACTTCCTTATGAAAATACCTCACCCCATTTCCCCCGAAACTTCGATCCCGAAAGGGTTTCCAGAAAAAATATTTTATTCTGTTTCTACATCAGAGATTACTTTTTTATTCGCTAGATGCCATAAAAATGAAAAAATGAGTGATACAATAAACTAAACTTCAAATAAAATGAGTACAATTTTTTTTATACTAGCTATCCTTTTCTTTATTCTCTGGACTGTTGCCAAATCGAAGGTGATAAAGCAGGAAAAAGTTTTTAAAGCAGAGATTGCCTCTTTAAATATGGAAATTGAAAAGCATTTGGCTAAAATCAATGATTTAAGTCGTTTTCAACATTTGCTTGATACCGAAATGGCGGCCAAAGAGATGATTGAAGAGGCCCAAAAACAAGCAGAGGCATTACTATTGGAAGCAACCACTGAATTGACGAATGCTAAGACAGAAGCTAAAAACATAAGAGGCAAAGCAATTGCCGATGCACAAGCCAAGATAGATAAGGCTGAACAGTTTTTAGCGAATGCAACTGCTGAATACAAACGAATTGTTGAGGAAGCCCGTAAAAAGGCTGAAGATATTGGTGGTGATGCATATCGGGCACTTGAAAATGCTAATGACATTGAGAAGAGCATTAAAGCCATGAAGAACATTATTGAAGGCTATGGCGACCAATACTTAAAACCGACTTTTAGTTTGCTTGATGATTTAGCAGAAGAGTTTTCATTTTCCGATGCTGGGGCAAAATTAAAATTTGCAAGAGAAAAGACGCTTGTAATGGTCAATCAGAAAACAGCTGCCAAATGCGACTATGTTGAAGCCAACAGAAAAGAGACAGCCATAAATTTTGTGTTAGATGCTTTTAATGGAAAAGTTGATTCCATTCTTTCAAATGTAAAAAAAGATAACTACGGTACCCTGGAACAGAAAATAAGGGATGCCTTCCAGATCGTTAACTTCAATGGAAAGGCCTTTCGAAATGCAGAAATCACAACTGAATATTTAAATGCGCGATTGGATGAATTGAATTGGGCTGTAATTACACAGGAGTTGAAATGGCAAGACCAAGAAGAACAACGAAGGATAAAAGAGCAGATTAGGGAAGAAGAAAAAGCTCGTCGTGAATTTGAAAAGGCAATGAAAGATGCCCAAAAAGAAGAAGAATCATTGAAAAAACTGATTGAAAAAGCACAGAGTCAGATTCAACAAGCTAGCGACGAACAGAAAGCCAAGTTTGAAGAAAAATTAAAAGAACTGGAAGTTAAATTGCAGGAGGCAGAAGCAAAAAATCAAAGGGCTATGTCGATGGCGCAACAAACAAAATCTGGACATGTCTATATCATTTCTAATATTGGGTCTTTTGGCGAAAATGTATATAAAATAGGAATGACCCGCCGCTTAGAACCTTTAGATCGGATCAAAGAATTAGGTGATGCCAGTGTGCCATTTGATTTTGATGTTCATTCTATGATTTATTGTGATGATGCACCAAAATTAGAAAACGATTTGCACCGTGTTTTTATGTTGATGCAAATGAACAAGGTTAATCCAAGAAAAGAATTCTTTAAACTTCAATTGGCCAACATAAAAGCCGAAGTTGACCGGTTGGGCATTGAAACCCATTGGACACTTACAGCAGAAGCCCGTCAATACCGCGAAAGTTTAGCTGTTGAAGAAACTATTGCCAACGATCCAGAAAAACGGAAAGAATGGGAAAGGTTCCAAATGCAGGTTGAAGTAGAAGAAATGGCAGAAGAGGTTGAGATATCTTAGATTATTAAAAGACTAATAGTAACCCATGAAAGAATTATTGAAGAAAAATTTTGAAATTCCTCCTCTCCAATCTGACTCTTTTTTAGAGTTTGGGAGCATTGAGACAAGTAAAGATGATTTTGAATTACTGCACGAGTTGCATTTTAAGGAGCAATTTCCTTATGCCTATATAGATTTTTTAAATATACTTCAGAAAGACGAACGTGATTTATTGTCTAATAAATTTTTGAAAATATTTCTTTATGCTACTTCAAAAGTTAATGATAGGCAAGACTTAAAAAGATGGCTGTTAAAAGCGCCTCTTCCGACAAGAAATATTTATGGAATAGATTCTATGAACCAGTTGTCCGTTAAGATAACTGAAGCAAATCAAACTAATCGTAAAATCTACAATGCCTTAGATAAGATAAACGAAACTAGAGAGAAAATGAAGAATAAAAGTGACCAGAGGCTATCAAAATCTTTAGACATAAATCAAAGCAAGTACAATTCTTTGACCAGAGAGTTAGAAGATACTGTCTCTGAAATAAATGATATGATATTTGAAATTGAATCTAATCTCGCAAGTGGTAAAATGTTATGAAACTATATAGGTCTTTAGAATTCAGCAATCTAATTTGGTTAGCATCAGATTATGCAAGAAAACTCTGGTTTGAATCAGATATGAAGCATTCATTAAACAATCAGGATAGAAGTTCAAATTGGTGGTTAAACAATACGTTTGAGAATAAAAGGCGATATATTATTGCTGATATATGTAAAAGCAACTCAAAAACTTTTTTTGAAAAAAGTATAGAATATAATGCTATGCATGGTGGGCGTTTTAATCCAGCTAAAAGTTTTGGGACTCTATACACATCTACTCATCCATTAGTTTCAGCATTGGAGGTAATTTATCATCAATTTCTGGATGCTTATCCGCTTTACAACAACCTTAATAAAAACAAAAGCAAATTTACATCTTCATTTAATTTTCACATCCCTAAAAAGCTTGATTTTGTTGTTGTTACCTTTGAAATTGATTTCAAAAGTGAATGTTTAATCAGAGATGTTGCTGAAGATGACAATACTTTAATTGATTATTGTAATGAAATAGGTTTTCACAGATATATAGGAGATAATTTTACTAGAGATTTCATTTTTGGAAATGATTATGAAATTTCAAGATTGTTAGGTTGTTATTTACAGTCAAAGGAAGAACCATTCTTTAAGGTGCCATCTGCAAGGGTCGATTTTAGGATTCAAGATGAGCTAGAGGTTAGAAATGTCGTTATTCCAGAAAAAAATATTGATTACGACAAATTTTCACTTACTGGTAACTTTTATGAATATCGTATTTCTGTCGATCTTGATTTGGACGAAAATCAACACTTTCCAGTTAATATGAAGATATATGGAGAATCTGACGATTTAAATGAATATATGTTCCATCTTCAGCCAAGACCAAATAAACGAAGAAATTCGAATCAAGTAATTAAATACATGCCTAATATCGAAAGAGAAGACAAAGCGTCATATTCGAGAGAGGTTGAAATTCAAAAATTTGTGAGAATTTAAAAGCAAAATGATTCACATACTCGATAAGAACTTCCACATCTACGTTCATGCTCACCGTGACCTTATAGAACAGGGCGTTGACGAAAAGGGGAAGTTTTATAAGGTTTATTATCAGGAGGAAAGTTAAAATGTTTGAACTGTGATTTGTCTGATTAATATGACGAGTATGATTATTAGCATATTAAAGAATACCTTAACCTATAACCTTGTTTAACAATGCAATAAAAAACCACTTACTTATGAAGAAAATTCTTATCCTTTCAACTATTATTTTGCTTTGCTACTTAAGTAAGGCACAAACAACCTTAGTCGATATCGACGGAAATGTATACAATACGGTAAACATAGGTATACAACAATGGATGGCAGAAAACCTGAAAACTACCCGATATAAAGATGGGATCACCATTCCATTTTTAATTAAAGAAAATTGGGAAAACCCAAAAATGACTTCAGCAACATTTCCTAAGGGAACAGTAACAAATGCCCCTGGTTCAAGGTTACATGCAGGCAGCCCATTTGCTATGTTTTCTGATAATGACTATGTTATTTATTATAAAGGTTACCCAGGAGTAAATCCCCCATATACTCAATATGATTTACCCGCAGGCCAATATGCTTATCTTGAAAAAATATTGCCCATGGTCGGTTCAGGTGATTACTGCAAAGGTAAATCGTGTTGTTGCAGATTATTCTGTGATGGTGAGATTGTAGCCGAGTTGGGACGCATCAATTTTTCTTCAGGGTATACCTTGCCAAATCCAATTAAAATCAATGCGATTAGGTTTTATTCCTTTGCTGGAAATGGTCATCCAAATTTAGTGGGCTGGAACGCTTTTCCACTGAAAGGTTATCAAATGGTTTGTTCGGATACACTATGGGCAAACCAAACCACGCCTCATTATTGTTGGTATAACAATGAAGCGACAACATTAAAAGATTCGTATGGTGCATTGTACAATTGGTATACTGTAAATACTGATAAACTTTGTCCTACAGGGTGGCATGTACCATCAGATTCAGATTGGACAAATCTTACCGATTATTTGGGCGGTGAAAATATTGCCGGGAGCAAGCTTAAAGAATCGGGCACAACCCATTGGAATAGTCCAAATACAAATTCTGATAACAGTAGTGGATTCACAGCACTCCCAGGTGGAGGACGTAATGATGTGGGTGAGTTCTATAATTTTGGTAATGGGGGCAACTGGTGGAGTTCAACTGAATATGATTCAAGTAATGCTATTTACAGGGGTCTTATTAATAATTATAGTGCGGTAAATAATGACTTCATAAGTAAAAAAACTGGCTTTTCGGTTCGTTGTATAAAAAACAATGCGGTTTGTTTGAGTAATTTTGAGGTAATAAATTCATCCTCTGATGGTGCCGGTTCTTTACGATGGGCTATTGAAAACGCTTGCGATGGAGGAACCATCACATTTACATGTGATATGACTATCTCATTAACCGCTGAATTAGTACTAGGATCAAAATCTATTACAATTGATGGCACAGGTAAAAACATCACAATCAATGGAAATAATTTATTAAGAGTGTTTTCAATTATCGGGTTATCAGGTAAAACATATAATTTAAGCAATTTAACCATAACAAATGGGCTTGCAAATTTAGGTGGTGGATTATTTTCAGATATGAGCCAAGGTGGTGCGTTGAATGTGTCCAATTGCACATTCAACGGCAATACCGCTTCTCAGGGAGGTGGCGTATATGCTAATATGGGTGGCACTTTCTTAAACTGCACCTTTAGCTACAACTATGCTTCAGCATTAGGAAGTGGGGTATATGCAAATAAGGGAGGTGTCTTTACCAACTGCCTTTTCTGGAATAGTACAAGTCCGGAAATTTATACTGTCAGCACGGGTATGGCTTTTTCTCATTGCGCTTTTAAAGGCGGTTTTACAGGCTCGGGTGCAGGTGCTGGAAATGTAGCCTTAACAGAAAACCCTTTTAGTAGCCAAACCGATTTGAGGTTAAGCAAAAACTCCAGTGGTGGTCTATTATGTACAGACGTAGGACTTAACAGTGCAAACACCTCTTTAGCCGACATTCGGGGACAAGTACGTGTACAAAATACTACTATTGACATAGGAGCTTACGAATGGACTTTAGGGCTTGATCCGGGTCCGGTAGCAGAAGATCTTTCAATTAATAACCTTTCACTTTTTTCATCTGATATTCGTTGTTTTGACGCAAACAATTCTATAATTATTGCGGGTGGAGGATCAACAGAAGTATTCCCCAGTGGTTCTTCAACAACCTTGATTGCTGGTCAATCTATCCGCTTCTTGCCAGGCTTTCATGCCGAATCTGGAAGTTTTATGAATGCGTATATTACAACTGATGATTCTTATTGTAATCTTGGGTCAGGTAGCTCAGTCAGTCAAACCGCAAATGAGAAAAGTACATCGTTAGGAATAAACCTCGGGAACCCGGATATTAAACTCGATCAAAATAAATTAAAAGTATATCCTAATCCTAGCTCAGGTGTATTTACCGTGGAAATGTCCACTGATATAAGAAGATTTCAAATCAGTATATTTAACATGCAGGGCAAAGTAATCTTTTCTACAATTATAAATAATCAGTCATCAACAGAAATAGATTTAACAGGAGTGCCGAAAGGGTTGTATCTTTTAAAAGTTAATAAGCAAAATAATCAATTAACAAAAAAAATTATGATCACGTAAGTCTGGCTGCTTCGAAAATGTTATTCGAAAGCAACTTTAAAACGACTGAACTGTGATTTTGATGAATAATATGGTTGTAAAATGTCAGAATCAGGATTCACAGGATGAAATGATTTTCAGGATTTGTTTGTAGATAAATTACTTGTAGCAATAAATCCTGTTCATCCTAAAATCAAGAGAATCCTGATTCAGACAATTAAACAAAAGGTTATGACATTAGATGAGCTAACATACAAGATTAACGGTTGTGCCATGAATGTGCACAATACACTTGGCAATGGGTTTACGAATACAATTAATCTGTTTTTTAAAGGTATTCATGAATGCTTCGCATTTCAGGAAGTAATCTACCAACGCTGCCTGGCCATTGAGTTTGACAAAGCAGGTTTAAACTACGGACGGGAGGTTGAGCAGGATATCTTTTATCATGGTATTCATGTAGGTACCCGCCGAGCCGATTTTATTGTGGAAGGTCAAGTGATTGTAGAATTAAAAGCCTTAACAAATTTAGAGGATGTGCATTTAGCTCAGGCAAAGAATTATGTGGTGGCATACAATTTCCCTATTGGATTGCTGATCAACTTTGGGGCTAAGAGTTTGCAGTTTAAGAAAGTATATAATTCAAAAACGTCAGAATCAGGATTTACAGGATGAAAAGATTTTCAGGATTGGTTTGTAGATAAATTACTTTTGGCAATAAATCCTGTTCATCCTAAAATCAAGAGAATCATGATTCAGACAATGGATATAAGAGAAATATAACAGACTAATTAACAATAGAAAACAAATGAAAAATGAAATGAACCCCGGTTCCGATGATCAAAAAGAAATTATCGACTGGAAATATCAAGATTTACGTTTTCATGCAGAATGTGACTGCACTACACAGACTGCACAAGGCATAGGCATTGCCAAAGCTTACATAAGTTGGTTCAACGATAAACTGGTTGAAGATACCTTAACTATCATCACTTTTGGAAAGGACAATCTCGACCTTTCGGGTAATTTAAAACTATTTCCCGATGTTCAGCTTATAGGGCTTGAGGGTGATTTCAGGCTAAGCACTACCAGCAAAACTTTTGAATTAGCTGGCGATGCAAAGGTTAGCTTGGTTGGCATTGCCATGGCAAAGGGAATTGTTCAGTTTGGGACCAACAACTTTGCCCTCCACGGCGAGTTGATAACGGGTGACAAGGTAACGTTCATCTTTTCAGTAAAAGATAAAGATATTATTCTAGTGGGTAGAACGGTGCCAAATACATCGAATGGCGGTCCGTTTACCGATATCGACATTGTGGTGAAAATTGGGGAGAACAAAGGAGAAACGACCATGAATTTCAAGTTTTGCTCCATCATGTCTTTCAAATCGCATTTTGATTTTACCTCGAAGGTAGGCTGCAAAGGACAGGCATCGTTGAGCATGTCGGACATTGAAATTTTTAAAGGAAATCTCGAAGTAGTTGAAGATCCTTCGGGTATTGGGTCTTATCGTCTTTACGGCAATGTTTTCATTTTCCCCGAGACCAGTAAATTCCAGTTCAGCATTGGGGCCGATGGGAAAATCACATCAGCGGGGCTTATGCTTACAGGAAGCAATACGTTTGGATATCCTGAACTGATTAGGTTGTTTACTTCGGTGACTATTAATAACGGATTGCCGAGCCTTACCAGCAAGGTAACGGTGCTGAATGTTAATTATACCGCAACCTCGGGATTGTATCCCGATAAAGGCGAGCTTGCTTTCTGCCTATGGTACACATTACCTGCAGTGTGGTTTTTTAACTGGTTTGTACTCATCCCTGAAACCACGTATTATTTTATGGTGACGAAAAACACATTGTATGGCCCGTGGTTTATTAAGCCAACGGGATGGCCAGTTAGTGCTGATACTATGGTTGAAAATGAACCAACACTACCCCCAATCCATTTGCAAAAAGAACAGATACCAACCACCGAAGATTGCATAGCCTATATCGACAAACTTCTTTCGTCCGATTATAGCACACCAAACACTGGGGATATTGATTCAGGGCAAATCATTCGCATGTTATACGGTATTAAGCTTGAACACACAACCGATGAAAACTCGAACTTAATTGAAGTTACGGTACTTAAAACCAAAGCACTCGAACACATCGACGACAATGTTTTTAACGCACTTAGCCAACAAATGCCCCAATATGCCAATGTCGATCAGTTGGTATTTACCAATAGTAATGGAGCGTTGCATGTAGTTGTAAAATCGCAGGAGAATTTTTTGAAAGAAATCAGCCTCAAATCGGCTTTAAATTTTCTTGTAACCTTGGATGAATCGCAGCAATAAATAAACTCGTAATACCAGCCCTTCAGACAGATGTTGCTTGTTCTTGAAGTCATCAGGCCGTTGCCCCTAGTTGCTCAAGGTGTTTGCGAATTGCTGCTGCAAAAGAGAGTTCAGCGAAGCTAATTTAAATGTCTGAACTATGCTTTTGAAAGGTTAGGAATGAACGAAATAAAAATATGAACAGAAACCGCATAGTCTATTTTCTTTTAATTATTGGCACCATCTTAATTGGGCTGGCATCGAGGCATTATTCCACAGTTCTTCCACAATGGGTACATGCCTATTTGGGCGATGGGTTGTGGGCTTTGATGATATTTCTTATGTTTGGGTTTATTTTTCGCCGAAAAGATAGTCGCTGGATTGCCATTATGGCTTTAGCTTTTTCATACGGCATCGAATTAAGTCAACTCTACCATGCTCCGTGGATCGATGCCTTGCGGGCAAACAAATTGGGCGGACTCATTCTTGGTTTCGGTTTTTTATGGAGTGACTTGATCTGTTACACGGTTGGGATCGGCTTTGGGTATATAATCGAAACGGTGTTTGCAAAAATGAAATTGAACCGGCCAACGTGAGTCAAAGTTTCGGGCTCGTGCCGATTTGTAATCCATGCGTTTTAACATTGGATTGGTGATAATGAATCAGATAAATCAAAAAAATCATAAAAATCAAGGTTCAGACGATAGATTCAGGGTTTCGTTAGGAAACAACCTATTGTAGCACCGGATGGAGTCCGGTGAAAAGAGAGAAGCTAGGAAAAGAAAGAGTTCCATAGGAACGGGATATTTGGGGGGATTAGATAAAATGGAACAAGCCTACGGCTCTTTGGCGTTAATAGGAGTTTCCTTTTCGGATGGGTTAAAACCCACCTTTACAAAATGTAAAGGCGGTTTTGGGTGTGGCGATTTTCAGAATCGCCAATAGGAGATACAACTGCGATTATAAATAGCAGCACCCAAGAGGAAAAGTAGGGAGATGATTTGTAGGAGAAGATTGTTTGGTGTAATAGAGTGTTTTAAAATAAATACATACCAATAAAAACAATGCTATGGATCAAATTACTCACACTTGTCTTGCAGTAAGGGCGATAGGCTTGCTGGAAGACTCAAATGCCGACCCAAACTTAGTTGCCTTATTAAAGAGAGATATGCACAAGACAGCCATTGGTGCATGGATGCCTGATTTGCAGGACACCAAAAAAGGTAGTGGAAAAATTGATAACCATGTACTTAAAATGAAGCCGATGGCAAAGAGAGATCCCTATTTTGCCATGGGTAAGAAAGAGCTGCTTGCCGAACTTGGCGATAAAAGGAGCATTAACGATTACCTAATGAACGACACGGTTCTTAGTGTTGATTGGTGGAACGAATCGTATAAGGCAACACCGGCTCCCGGGCAACACCTTGGCAATAGGGCCAATGCCTTAGCAATTGCCATTGCCGATTTGTTAATCATAGGCGATAACGATTTGGATGCCTTGGTTCCGGGAACTGTCAGCTTTGCCAATCAACTCGACGATGCCATACGTACAAAACCCGAACAGGCCGGGCTTTACTTCTTTATGCTCAGCCATTTCATTGCCGACTCGTGTATGCCAATGCATTGCGATGCCCGAAAGTTGAATGGCTTTTCGGCAGGCCTTCACCACGAATGGGAAATGCATTGGTCGGGATTGATGCCCAACATCTTCAATAAGAAAAAAATCCTCACCTCGACCATGAGCAGTGATGAGATTATTCAGGAGTCGAAAAATATGGACGGGGTATTTGGGATAACATTTGAAAATGAAGTTCCCGACCTTGCCAAAGATGCTGATGTTTGGAAAGAGATCATCATGATGTGTCGGGGTTCGTTTGCGCTATCGTGTATTGTAAACCCATTGACCGCGCCATTCGATATAAATCAAAAAGGGAAGAAATTTAAGGATATTGAAGGATCGACCTTACTGAAAGAGATTGATGCCGTGGTGTTGCACGATGCGGTGCTCAGTATAGCCATAATCTGGAAATCGATATGGAGCAAGTTTGCCGATAAAAAAACCAGCAACAAACAGTGGAAGGAGCAATAAACCATATATATGACCAT
>Ga0209373_10002942_pt1 | contig 16375 bp, 16 predicted proteins | sample Higcelweek5metaG_FD_187173 | JGI IMG/M metagenome (GOLD analysis project Ga0209373, IMG submission 187173) | Freshwater pond sediment microbial communities from the University of Edinburgh, under environmental carbon perturbations - High... | ecosystem: Environmental > Aquatic > Freshwater >... | reverse complement strand
AATATCGATTACCAGCCATTCAAAACCTGCCGTTGCCAATATTTCAGGAATGGCTGGATGGCCAATGGTGATCCATGAACCAATTGTCAACTCATTATTGAGTAATTTCTCTTTCAATTTAGTATTTAACATCTTATATAAGTAGTTTATATTTCACATTCAGCAATAACAGTAACCGCTCCACCATTTCCATCTTCTACAAGGAAAGGTGCAACAATAACTTTTAGAATATTACTTTTGATTTCTTTTAATGACATATCTTCAATCACTAATATTTCTTTTTCACCGTTTTCGGGGCAGAGAAATGCTCTATGTGCCGCCCTGCCTTCAAGCCGATGTTGCCATGATGTAATTGAAATAAAGTCAAATCCGACACACCGTAATTGCTGGTAATTATTTCTTAAATAGCCTGCTAACTCTGGCGCCAATCCTGGATTGTTGTTCCAATATCTATCAGTTTGCCTGTACTGTTCAAAGCCAGTACGAATTAACAATAACTCAGTTTCGGGATGAATAAATGCTTTTATTGCTTCGAAATCTGCTATAGTCAATAATACTGCAGAAGAACAGGGAATATCGATCAAAGAAACCTTTTCAAAGAAATAATCACTGACTGGAATATCATATGTTTTTATACCATTGTTTGTAAAATGGTATGGAACATCGATATGCGTTCCTATATGATTATTCGAAAATATCCAAGAGGAGGAATTGGCTGTATCCCCAGCTTTGATAGACGAATTTACCCGAATGTACACTTTATCACGATTTCCATACGAAGGAGTGTCTTGACAAATGATATGCGATAGTAATTTATAGTTTTTCACTATCAATCTCTATTTTTACGTTGTAACAAAAACTCACACCAATAAAAATCTTCTATATCATCTATATCAGCTGCTTCTAATCTGTTTATAGGAAACATCATTGGATTTGACCCAAGTCTATTTTTAACCGTTTCGTTTGTTTTCTTTGAAAAAATATAAAAACATGAATTTTCTTCATAGATAGACTCCAAATCCTGTGTTCTGATTAAGTGTTTTGGATCATGATTGATACCCTTTCCATCTGGCCAATAAAAACGGGTTTTTGTTTCTGTTACCGAGAACAAAGCATCATGCTCCTTTTGAGAAAAGAAGGCTTCAATTGCACGATCTATTGTCTCTGTTGTTAACAAAGGATTGGTACTATGTGTTTGAAGATAATACTCTCCTTCAGTTTGGGATAGGTCATACGCTATAAGAGGCTGAATACTCACCATATCTCCTAATAAAAAATCAGGTCTTTCAAGTATAGTCACATTGAAATTATCAGTAGCACTTTTTGCAATTTCTTTGGAATCTGTGTTAATAATAATCTCATCAATATATTTACTTTTACTTAACGACTCCAAAATCCAATGAAAAGTGGGTTTACCTGCAAGCAATCGTATATTCTTGTTAGGAACGCGTTCCGAATGCCCTTTCATGGGTACAAGCGCCTTGATTTTTGGTATTTCCATTAAATCGAAACTTTTATAGTTATCTTCTTTATTAGTTCGGGTTGATTTACATAATGTTGAGGACCATGCCCATCTTCGGGAAACATAATGGCAAAAATACCATTACCAATATCAACATGAGTTCCTTGCACTGAAGGATCTTTATAAAAAGTTCTATCGTTTTTTTCCTCATAAGGTATATTCACATTCATATTTTCAATAGGTGACCATTTCACCCTTTCCAATCCGATAATGGGATATTGAATATCAATAACATGTTTGTGCGCTTCATATCCTCTTTCGAAATTTTCAATGGTTTTATATTCACTTACTATTGCTTTTACATTTTCATTGATAGGATATATTCCTAATTCAATATCAGGGGTAGCATTGGCTAAAAATCGAAGTCCGGCATAGATGTCATCCGATACCCCTTTGTAAATGTCTATGTTTTTTAATTGATCTACTATCATATATTTTTGATTTTTTTAATTTATTTCGTTTGCAAAATACTCTTCCAACCATAAAGTGAAAACGTCGTCAGCATCCATTACGTTCTTAAATATATTCCCATATCCTTTATTCAGTATTAAACCCAACTTTGTTCCAATATTTTTTTTATCTTTACTCAAGGCTTTTTTAAATGTAGTAATGTCTATATCTTTAATAGAATAGCCATCCCAAATATATTCTGTTATTTTGCGTATTTCATTTCTAACTTCGTTTGGAATCAATCCCAGCTTAACTGAAACGAAATTGGCTATATCCATTCCAAAACTAACGGCAATACCATGTGGAATCCGATAATGGGTCAACGATTCTATCGCATGTCCAAACGAGTGACCATAATTAAACACCTGACGTATATTTTGATCAAATTCATCTTTCTCAATATAACCCTTCTTTATTGCAAGACTTCGGGCAATAATCATCGACAATGTATTTTTATCTGTAAAAGCCTGTTTATAATTGCTTTTATACATTTCAAAATCATCGACGCCTGACACAATAAAATAGTGTAACATTTCACCCATACCCGATTTCATTTCAGCTGATGAGAGTGTATCTAAAAATTGAAGGTTGATGAAAATCTTGTTAGGCGGATAAAAACCACCTATTTGATTTTTAAATTCACCAAAATTAATAGAGGTTTTGCTGCCTATACAACTATCTCCCTGAGCTAATAGGGTTGTAGGAAAAAAAATCCAATTGACCCCCCTATACATGATGGAGGAAATAAAAGCCGTAACATCTTGAGTTATACCACCACCAATAGCAACTAAACGATGGTTCTTTCTAAATCCTTTCTCAATTAATGTCTGGATGATAGGGATAATGCCCTGATAACTTTTTTGAGGTTCAGTGGCATCAATACCTATGTGCTGATAATCAGTTAAAATAGACGATAGTTGAGAGGCATACAATTGTTTGATTTTGTTATCAACAATAATAAAGTCGCCTTCTATCAACTCATTTTTCAATTCTTTTTCGAAATCGTCTATAAATTGAACCTCGTAATCGTGAATAACTGATTTTACTTTAAAATTATACATTGGTGTATCCTCCATCTATTGTAATATTTTGTCCTGTTAAATAAGTATTTAAATCACTGCACAAAAAAGCAATTACCCTTGCCATTTCAACAGGTTCAGCCAATCTTTTAGCCGGGATAATACTTTCGAGTGTTTTGAGTTGTTCTTCGGTATTGGTTGTTTTGGTCAGTTCGGTCAGTGTAAATCCCGGGCTGACTGCATTTACCAATACATTATGTGCTGCCCATTCCACTGCTAAGGTCTTAGTCAAACCCACCAACCCATTCTTCGACGATGTATACATGGATCTTCCCGGGCGGGTTATCACGCTCCAAATGGAAGCTACATTAACGATTCTACCATAATTATTACTAATCATTTTGGGGCCAACAACTTTTAGAATCTGATATGGTACTTTTAAATTAATAGCATGTATCCATTCAAAGTCATCATCTGTTGTACTGATAAAGTCATCTATCTTATTCACTCCTGCATTATTAATGCAAACATCTATACGCTCAAATTCGTTCAGTTTATTCAAAAAGAGAGCAGTTGATTCTTTATCCGAGAAATCGGCTTGCAGGTATTGAATATTGCGTATTCCATTCTTTTCATTCAATGCATTCAGCTTATCTATCTCAACTTTATTTGTTCCTGTAAGAATCAGAGAAGCACCTGCTTCTGAGAAGCAATCGGCAATTGATTTGCCAATACCTCTGGTGGCTCCGGTGATTAATGCTGTTTTACCTGTAAAATCAATATTCATTTCACTCTGGTATTGATAAGAATTCTTCGTCTTTCGACAAATAATTGACAATCAAATGATCGTAAATCATATGGATATCTTCTATCGGACCATAATCACCTTTCGGATTAGGTGTAAAAAGTGAAACCGTACAGGTTTCCTTTAGTTTTCCTCCGGTAAAGCCTATAAAGCCTATTGATTTTCCTCCATGTTCATTGGCATATTGAGCGGCTCTGATTACATTTTCGGAATTACCGCTGGCCGATATACATATAATTGCATCTCCCTCCGTAAAATGACCTTTGAGTTGTTCAACAAAAATATCGTTAAACGATGTATCGTTTCCAACAGCTGTTATCATCGCTACATTATCTGTCAGAGCACGGACTTTTGGTCTGAACTGAGTGAAATAGCGAACAAAGAAACTGAAATCAGCCTGAATATGGGATGCCGTAGCAGCGCTACCTCCATTCCCACAAACAAATACAGTTTTACCTTTTTTAAACGTAGTAATCATTAATTCAATGACTGCCTGTAAATCTTCTATATCAATCTGATCCAGCAAGTTATTTAATCTTACCCGGTAATTATCAAAATAACTTTGTAGTATAATTTTTCTTTCCATAATTATATATCTTAAAAATCTTTTTGTTCGTAAATTTTATCTATAATTTTCATCAATTTCAAAGCATCATTGGTGCTTCCTATTTGCACAGGGGTATCATTCTTAATGGCATTGAAAAAATGTTCCATTTCGTAACGCCAACTGTTGTTGTTGATATATTGGGTTTTTACTTCATCTTTCCAGGTTGCCGCCGGAGCAGTTGATCTGTTTTTTGCAATTGATAATACTTCTTCTCCGTACGACATGGTGGAAGTTATCAATCCGTTCAATACCATGTAGCCCTTTTCCATAAATACCTCTAATGAAAAAAGATGGCGCCATTGTGACATTGTAGAATGCAGATTGGCGACCATACCTGTTTCTGAGTTTTTAAGAATTACAAAAGCATTGTCTTCCACTTCAAGGTTCCAGTAAAGGTTGGAGACTTCAGCTTTTATTGTGTCGAAATCGCCTCCCATGTAAAGAAACAAATCTAACATATGAATGCCCTGATCCATTAATATCCCCCCACCTGCTAAATCTTTCTTAGCACGCCATTCATTGAAATAATCAGCAGTAACACTTTTACCATAGCGTCCACGCATCCATAGAATTTTTCCATATTCATTGCTATCAATCAACTCTTTCATACGGATAATGCTATCGTGATGCCGATGATTGAAACCATACATTAGCTTTTTGCCGCTTTTAGTTTCTGCGTCAATAATATCCTCCATATCTTGTGCCGTAAAGCAGGGTGGTTTTTCACAAAACACATGTTTACCTGCATTTAATGCCCGAATAGTAAGCTCTTTATTTAAGAAATTAGGCGTACATACAATAATAACATCAATTTCGGAATGCTTAATTAACTCCTCATGGGTCAAATTCGGTATTGATTTATAATCAGTACCGATAGAAGGGTCTGAAATGGCTATTACTTCTGCACTACCCACTTCATCAATGGCCTGATGTCGGATTCTACCCATCCTTCCATAACCTATTATACCTACTTTTATATTCATTGTTTTGCTTTTAATGCATTAATTAAATTTTCAACGGCATCTATCTCCATTTGTAACTTTCCTTCTGCAGCATAGGAGCCCAAATGCGGCGTTAGAATAATATTATCCAATTCGCACAATGGACCACTGTAAGGTTCCTTTGTGAATACATCTACAGCAGCGCCACTTAATTTATGACTCAGTAATGACTTATACAATGCTTGTTCATCAACAACTCCTCCCCTGGAAATATTGATCAAAAAAGCGCCAGCCTTCATTTGTTCCAGCTCTCTTTCACCAACTACAGGCGATTTATCTTTATTTCCCGGAATATGCAGGGTTAAAATATCGGCTTCAGCAATTACTTCATCAAACGACTTTAATACAACTCCTTTCGCTTTCGCCCATGCTTCATCGGGATACAAATCGAATCCTATCACCGGATTACCAATTCCTCTGAATAACTCAGCTACCATACGTCCAATACGCCCCAAACCAATAATACCAATTTGTTTCTCAAAAATCAAATTGCCAATTTGTTTTTTCCATTGCTTATTTTTTAAAGCTGCATCTGCTTGAGGTATTTTCCTTAAAAGTGAAAGGGTCATAGCTAAGGTGAGTTCTGCAACACCCCGTGTAGGACCATCAGGTGTATTCACTACTATAATTCCTTTTTGTTGAGCATATTCCAAATCTACATTATCCATGCCTACCCCTACCCTACTAATCACTTTTAACTGTGGCAATGCATCCATTACTTTAGCCGAAAGTGTTTCAACACCCGCAACTATTCCAATGCAATCTTTTGCCAGTTCTATTACTTCATCTTCGGTTAGTTTACGTCCGTAAGGATTATTAATATATCCGTAACCATTTTCGGTCAATAAATCAAATGGCTTTGAGCCTACTTGTCCCATAGAAGATGGGGATGTAAGTATTTTATACATACTTAAATTTTATATAATTGATTGTAAATATTTCGATCATTTGTTTAAGGTAAATATGGTTAACAATCTATGATTAGTTAAAGGTTATAGAGAAGAACTATTTGAAATTAATCCTTTGGTTACATAAAACCGACGTATCAAAAGTATTGTTCCTTTTTCTGACTCAAAAACAAGTACATATCTGAAAAGCAATAGGAAAGCTGCAAACCATTGTATTACTTCAAAAAAAAGTCTTTTAATATACTGAAATCTTGATATATTAAGAGTACGTATTCTTTCACTAATTCCATTAGCAAGAGCTAATTGTCTAACATAATCATTTGTAGTTCTGCTCTCTGGTATAATGTGTTCAACTTCAATATTTGGAAAATAATAAATCTTTTCATCTGATTTATTAATGCGATTAAAAAGATCATACTCTTCACCTCCAATTAAGTTCTTGCCAACACGCCCTAGCTTAATGTCAAATTTACCAACTTGATGGAAAACGCAAGACTTAATACCCATATTGGCACCAATAGGATGTAAAGAGCTTGTAAAAATTCTTGTTTTACTACCCAAATCAATACCTGACACCCACGAATAAGTCCATTTTGAAAACCACTTTGGGGCAATACCGCTTTCAAATTTTGGAATAATTTTGCCACCAAAAGCAGCAAAATCAGGATGAGCTTTCAAATTTTCACTTAGATTTTTTAAGTAATCAGGATGAACAAAGGCATCGTCATCTAGAAAAACTAAAACATCTCCATTAGCTTCTGAGATGCCACGATTTCGAGCATAGGACAATCCTTGATTAGATTCTACAAAATAACCAAAATTTACTTCTGGAAAATCCTGATGAAAACGTAAACATTCATTTTCGGAATTGTCAGTTGAATTATTGTTTATCAATATAACTTCATAATCCGAAAACAGAAAGTCATTTAACGCAATGCAACGCAACGCATGATAAAGATATTTATCTCTATTATAAGTACAAATAATAATTGATATATTCATCATTTCTGAACAATTTAAAAGTTCTTTATTGACTCACGTAAGACATCTAAATATCCGTTACCAAATTTCAAATCAGGTTCTACATAATTTCCTTCAGCCCATTCATTCCAGGATTGTAGAAAAAGTATTCTATGTTCATCTTCTTTTTTTTCTACAGATCTTAGTGCGATTTCAACATGATTTTTAAATAACATTGGTGTTGAACCATGCCAAATAGTTGTATTTTTTCCAGATCTAGGACTGCGGTCAAAATTCGGTATTATTGTTGGATAAACATTCTCCCAATTATCTTCTTCAACAATAAGATTGTTAATGAGTCTTTTGTAATTATATTTATTTTCAAATCCAATATTCAGATATTTACCCAACATTTTATCTAAAACAACTTTAGCCCATGGTTTTGATTTCCATTGCGAATTATAAGTGCCACGTGAATTTACTGCATCGAAGCCCAAATTCAAAACCAAATTATAAATCGCATCTGGTGAATATAAATCTACCCCTTTCATTGTAGTTCGTCGGTCATCTGTAGTTATAAGTTTGGGTCGATAGTTTTCTGTTATTCCAACAAAATGAAAACCAATTAATCCATTCTTTTTAGCGAGTTCGTTCCAACGATCTCGAAACAAACACATATCAGGAATAGAGTATGGATCAAATATGATAAATAAGCATTTTCCATCAACTTTTATATACCGTTTGTCTCTAAATGCCGTGACATACATATTAAAATGCAAATCTATATCAGACATTCCGTTATATGTTTGTTCAATGAAAATTTGAGGTTTAACACCTTTTTCTATTTTCCAACTTTTATTACTCCACGAATGATTTGCCCAACCTAAACAAAATGGAAAATCGGGTTTACCGGTTACTAATACCTCATTAAATGGTTGTTCTAATAGTTCTTTTCCTTTACCAAACCAGTAGTGCCAATAACAAAACCCTTCAATCCCAGCTTCTCTTGCCATATTAGCTTGAGCTTCCCTTACTTCTGGTAAACGTAAGTCGTAATATCCCAAATCAGCAGGCACGCGAGGCTGATAGTGTCCATGAAATAGCGGTTTCGCTTTACCTACATTTGTCCATTCGGTAAAACCTTTTCCCCACCACACATTATTCTCATGAATTGGATGGTACTGGGGAAGATAAAATGCTATTACTCTTGCTCTTTTTGTACTCATATATTAAGTTTTTTTCCTTTGTATAAAAATATGTCAATAAAAACGTATACAGAAATGCAAATGATGCTAAATAGCCATACAGACCTGTCATTATTGAATATACAAAAAAGAATATTACAATTCCATGTATAAAATACGTATTCCGTTTTTGCTTTAAAATCTTTGTTGTAGTTCTAAATATCATTGCTGCAAAAATAACCCAAATAATAAATCCTGCAACACCATGATTGCATAGGATTACAAGTATCAAACTTTCGAATGAGTACATAGTAGGATGTGTCAAATTTACATACCGAAGATAATATGTGGTCCAACCATAACCTTTTCCAAATATTTGCGAGTTATTAATTTCCCTCAAAGCTCCATGAATTTGATTAATACGCATTTGAAATGATGAACCAGTGAGATCAGTCTTTGTGCCTCCAAAATCGATAAGCGATATAAATCGCTCAGATAATTCGTTATTGGCTACTACTACTCCGACTAATAGCAGAACTATTGCTATACCGTAAGATACTGTTTTAAAGCTAATTTTATTATAACGATAACTTATGTATAAAGCTGAAATTACAGTACTTACCAGCCCTGTTCTAACATCTGCTATTACAATACAGAACACGAATAAGCAAACAAACAACAAATAAGTTTTTTTTCTTTCTTTATAAAATAGAGATAAGAAACTTATTGAAATACCAGAAAGATAAAAGACCCATGTCATAGGATGTTGCATTGTACCCTGATTTCTTGCCCTTTCAGAATTTGCAAATCTTTCTGCAAAATCGTACTCACGTCCATAAAATGCAGAGATATAAGAGGTATAGGGATTAAACCCTCCCATACTTATGATCGAAATAGAATAAATTGCTGCTAGGAGAAAAGAGACTATCAATGTCCATTTAATGTGTGTGATAAACTTCTCATCCTTTATGGAAATATTCCATATTATAAATGACAATGTACAAGTTTGAAATAAATCCGAAAAAAACAATCTCAATTGTAAGGAAGAATTAGGCATTTCTGAGAAAATGGAAATCAAAATTAAACTAAAAAAGAGAAAAAGAAATGGTCGTATAATTCTAAAATTTAATGAGATATTATTCTTTATTTTAAAAGCTGTAAATGCAAGCAACAATATTAAATTAATAAGAGTGGGAGTTAAATACATATTTGCTATTAACATACTCCCTGAAGAGGGAACGAGAATCAGAAATGAAATATATAATAAAATAGCAAGTTTGAATCGAATAAAAGACAGAATCAATATCGACACAGCAAAAATTTGTATAATTGTAAGTATAAGACTCATAGTTTACTTAAATTATATTTTATTAGATCTCTTTTCGTATAGGACATTTTAATTTTATTCAATACAACGGAAACATCTTCATTTTTTAAATCTAAAATGTTAGCATAATTGCTATTTAGTCCATATTCATCAAAAGCCCCTTTAAACTTATAGCTGTAAGACAAGCCAAAAAGCGGTGTTTTCGTATATATAGCAGCAAAGCATGCATGCATTCTTGTTCCAATAAAAAACTCGAATTGCGAAATCAAGTACTTTATTTGCGGGGAAGATAAATCACTGTCAATAAGATAAACTCCTTGTTTATTTTTCAAAAAATTATATAAAGCTTTATTTGCTTCTAAATCATCGTTGTTTTTTTCAGGTTTTGAATAATTAAAAGAGTGGGATACTAAATAAACTGGTATATTATTCTCCTGAAACATACTAATTATTTTTTCAACAAGAAATGGATATTCATCAAACCTGTTTGCTAAAGCCCGAAACTGATTTGAATAAGCCAATCCACTCACATTCAGTCCAACAGAAGAGGGTAGTATTTTCAAATCGATTATTTTTTCTGGTAACATATAAAATGATAAATCATTACTCAATTCATAATTTAAATTCAACATATCTAATTCCTGTTTAAAACTCAAATCCCTTACATAAATTTTCGTTGAATATCTTAAAATTTTTACGGCTAATTTATAATTACTTTCTTGACTAAAAGGGCCAAGTGTTTGCGGTAGAATTATCAATGGAATTTTGTAAATCATAGCCAAATTAATATCTCTAAGTCTTGATTTAAATGTTTTTGTCCCATAGATGTCAGAAAATCCATCACCACCATTAATAGTAGCCACATATTCTGTTTCTTTTAAAATCTTGTTTAATCGAAAAAATGAACTTTTTATTCCAAAAAACGTAATAAAGTGACGAAACAAAAAAAACATATATTGGGTTTCAACACAAAAAACACTTTCTCCAATCCTCACTTCATTAACGATGCTTTTTTTATTCCAGAATTTCAAAAAGTTCTTATAAAAATAAAAGTTAATAATTTTATATTCGGATAAACATTCTTTTTGTTTTAAAAAACAAAAAGAACCATAGCCAAGTGCAGCAGTTCCACGATTATTTTCGTCTAACATTAAACCTGATATAACCACATATTTTTTCACGTTCTTACCTAATTATTTTTTTTAAATTATCTAATCCTTTTTTACCAACAATTGATTTTATACTATCTTTGATAGCACCAAATTTTTTATTTTCAGCAATCATATCTTTATATGCTTTACTGTCATCTTCCCATTTTGTAAATACTTCAAATACTATTGATTGTTTACCTATGCTGACAAAATCATCTTTCTGACTTAAAAATTCTTCTTTAGTTGAAGCAGTTAAATATTTGAATCCATTTGACTCAGCCCAACCCTTTGCACCTCTTTTGACATCCCCAAATGCAGCGATGTAAGAGTCTATATCTACTTTTTGCATCAACTCATCTCCAGTTAATTTGAATTCAACTCCGCCTCCATTATTAATCAACAAAATACGAACATTATTTTTTATATGCCTTATACCCAGAGAGTTCATGTCGTAGAAAAATGCCAGATCACCAATCACAAGAAAACACATACGATCTGTGGCCACACTTTCTCCTAAAAACATCGACATACAACCGTCTATACCAAATGCAGCTACATTGGCATAACAATTAACCGATTTATCAACAGGAAAATGATTCCACGAGCGCAAAGAGTTGAGTATTGCAAAATTAAGATTACTACCTGCAGGAATTTCTTTGTGCAGATGCTGTGCAATCCATGGTGAAGAGAATGGTAAATTTTGTGGTATTGAAAGTGCAGTGGCATGATTATTCCAAAATTCATAGTAACTGTGTTCTGCAACCGAATCAATAGACATTCGTTCAAAAAAAGTTTCAAAATGACATTCAAAAACTTTAGTTAATTTGAAATATGTGTCAGCAATACTACCATCTTCTGTTATTCGCCAGTGTTCAAATTCAAATCTATCGCCGGATGATATACGCCAAGCAAGTGGATAATCGCCTGTCTGTCCTCCAATTGTAATTAGGACATCAGGTTTATAGGTTTTTATAAATTCACCGTTTGTCATTGTCGTCATTGCCAAATTACCAAAGATAGAATATATGCCGTGATAATTTGATAAATGATTTACATACACAAATGCATTATGAGAATTAGTAAACTTTTCAATAGCTGCTATTTGTTTGTCACTAAACGGACGATGTTCGCCTATAACTATCATTATTTTACGCCCTGAAAGTGACACATTCCAATTTTCACTTTCCGAATAGCGATTTATCACTTTAACCTGAGGTAAATTAGTATCAATTACAGCTCGTATGGTCTCATCGTCAACAGGCATATTAAGTTGAACAGGTCCTGGTCTACGATGAGTAAGTTCAAGAATTCCTTCATTAACCATACGTTCACACAATAACTCATCTATTTTTGAATTAATAAATGGTAGAGCGAAGGAACGCTTTATTGCATCTTTTGGAAGTGAAGTTTGATCTGGCTGCTGCATAAACTCCTGATAAGTATATATAGGCAGCTTTGATGCTGTTATTGCTAAAATAGGAACGTGCTTATAAAATGCTTCGGTAAGGCCTGGAATATAATTTCGCGTTGCTTGCGCACTAGTGCAGGTTGTTGCAATTGGAACACCTAGTTCCAAATATAATCCGATTGCAAAATACATAGCACTTCTCTCATCTACCACAGAATAGCAGGTGAAGAAAGGATCACCCTGCACCAATTGAACAAGTTGAATATTAGAAGTTCCTGGATTTATTAAAATATGCCTAATATTGTGCTGCTTAAGCAGTGCATATATTATTTGGGCATTTGCTATAGTACTCATAATTCTTGTATTTATTATTAATGAAAAATATATCTGTAAAATAAATATTTTATTTTATGCTTATAATATTGTATTTCAGTTAAAGGAGTATTTTCCTTTGTTAGTTTGTCCTTTTTCGCTTCTGTCCGCCAATTAACATGTTTAAATTCAGGATTATTTAGAAACTCTTTAATGCAATTTTTTAACCCTATTTCTATTTTAGTCAAATTATTTTTATCAATATATTGAAAAAATTTTGAATTGTCGAATTCTCTATTATAAACTCTATCATATAAAGTTTGGTATTTAGTTGGCTTGATGATAAGAAATTTATTCATATTTAGCAATAATACCTTTGGTTTATAACCTAAATACTCCTCAATAACCAATAGATAAATGTCCAAAACCTTGCTCCATTTAATAGATTCATAAGTCGTTATATGAAAAACCTCGCCGAGTGTATTGTTTCTACCAATTATAGAAATTATTCCCTTTGCTACATCAAATCCGTAAGTAAGCACTGTTGTTTTATCCATCATATCCCTTGAAAACACTATTGTTCTACCCTGCAAAGCCCTATATAACCATTCTTCCTTTTCTAAAACACCAAGTTGCAAACGGTCTTCACTATAAGTTATATAAGGTCTAATAATTGTCCAATTATTCCGACCAGAACTTTTCAGAATATTTTCTTGTCTGGCTTTTGTTAACGAATACTCGTCTGTAGAGAGGAAATCCTTATCACGCGAAACATCAAGCAGACGAGGTGAATTTTCAGTAAGCGGTTGTTCTGCATCAGCATATACTCTGGCAGAACTTAGAAATATATATTGAGAAGTAGCATTAAGCAGCACATCAATCCGATCTTTAAACTCAGAAGTGGAGTAGACCATGAAATCAACAATAGCGTCCCATTGTTCCTGTAGAACTGCAAGTAAAAACTCAATATCATGGGCATTGCCCTGTATATAGTGTATATTTTCCCCAGAACTTTGAACCTTACGAGATGTAACAAACGTTTCGATTCCATTGTTCGACAACATTTGTACTAGATGCACGCCCATAGCGCCTGTTCCTCCTAAAACTAATACTTTCATCTATTAATCATCGTTTTAAAAAAATCTTTTGAATTCGGGTCACAATCATGGTCTGTACTTTCTCACGCATCAATTTATCTAAACCTAGAAAATACATACTAAAAAGTACAAATACAACGCAACATAAAACTGATATACATATAAATATAAATCCAGTTGGAAGAAGAAAATGCATACCGAACGAAGGTAATGCTGAAACCAATGTTACCAACAGAATAGGGAAAACCACTTGTTGAAAAAATGGCCTTAAAGCGAGACCAATCAACATTCTTACAATCAATAAACGAACAACAAACATCACTATATTTGCAACTATGGCAACTATAAAGACGGTATACGCTGCACCTCCCATCACTAATACAAGCCATGATACTCCAAAAATAGCAAGCTGAATACATCCTAAAATTAACTCGTAAACTTTCATTTTACCAGGTGCCCGAGCAGCAGTAGTTAGTGGTAGGCTTATTGCATTTATCAGAACTTCAATCACAGCTAAACGGGTAAACAATGCCGCTTCGGGTGGTGGATTTTTCAACCATAGGGTTAATATGGCATCCATCTCAATAAAGAAAGGCAAAGCAAAAATCCACATCAAAAAGAAAGAAATTTTCGATCCATTGAATATTAGCGAAAACATTTCTTTTTTGTCGTCAGCCGCATACGATTTTATAATGGGGGGATAAAGTCCCGTATTAAAATTATTGGAAAAAACATTGATTTGACTCGTGATATTGATTGCAATTGCCCTTGCTGCAACTACTACAGGGTTAAATATCTGATTCAAAAGAATGGTAACTGCTTGTCTTCTAGCAACTGTCGTTATCTGTCCAAACAGAGTCCAACCTGTAAAACCAACAATTTGATGAAACAACTCTTTGTCCCAATAAAATTTCCGAAACTGACATTCTCTATATTTTCGGATACAAATAACTATATAAATTGCAGTAGTAATAACTGATACAGCAAAAGTTAACATCCCATACAATTCAAGTTTATCCCACGGTAGGTAAACCAGTAAAAACACAACGCCCAATTTCATTAAGGCTTCTATTATTGATACATATGCATAAATTTGCATATCTTCGTGTGCAATAATAATCGCCATAAAAGGCGTTGAAAAAATGGTTGTAATAAACATAAATACAGAAAAATGAAACACCCAACGTGCAGATTCAAATCTTTCAGTTGGTACATTTAACTTTTCATTCACAAACCACAATCCTACCGTTTCGAGCAATATCAAAGCAACAACTGCTATTGCTGCATAAATAATTAAGTTGACTGAAAAGATTCTTTTTAATTTATCAAAGTCACGTTGTCCTAACGCAAACGAAAAAAAACGCTGAGTAGCCGAAGCCATTGTTCCACTCAAAAATGAGAAAAATGAAACAATACCCCCTACTACGCTGTATATTCCATAATCTTCAACACCAAGTGCATCTAACACCACACGTACTGTATATAGACTTACCAATAAAATTAGTATTTGTCTAAAATACAACATTAAAGTGTTCTTAGCTATCCGTTTATTATTGCTTTCAGTCGTCAAAATTTTAAATTAAATGGGTATTATTTTTTACTTAAATTGGTTGTTTTATTTTCAGTGCGCTTGTATTGTGTCAATTTCAAATGCATTGAACCTGCCCTGATCCCTGTCTACCGTAGGTAGAGCATTGAAGCGTTTTACTACCCTAACTTCTTAACTTCAGTTTTAACATCTTGTTCTTCAATTCTCAATTTTTCACCGCTTTACTTAGTCCAATAAACATCACCACTGCCAAACCAATCCCTAACAAATTGCTTAAGATATCAAGCATGCTAACGCTCCGGTGGTAGCTAAAGTTTTGCAGCAGTTCCAGTAAAATAGAGAAGGCAAAGAGTGCCAGCCCTATGTATATCAGTTTTATTTTAAACCTCAGCAAAAGAATAAGCATGCACACTACAAAATAATAACCACCGTGTATCAGCATATCCACCTGCCAGATTTTATTGTCCCCGGTCTACAGTCGCCAGTCACCGGTCAAGACAATTCCTGTCTCCTTTCAGACGCTCCAGTTACCCTTTCAGACGCTCCTGCTAACCTTTCAGACGCTCTTGCTAACCTTTCAGACGCTCTTGCTAACCTTTCAGACACTCCTGCTAACCTTTCAGACGCTCCTGCTAACCTTTCAGACGCTCTTGCTAACCTTTCAGACGCTCTTGCTAACCTTTCAGACGCTCTTGCTAACCTTTCAGACGCTCCTGCTAACCTTTCAGACGCTCCTGCTAACCTTTCAGACACTCCTGCTAACCTTTCAGACGCTATCAGTTGTTGAAACGTTGAATTGTTGAACTCTTCAATCCGCTTCTGCCTACTGAATTATTAATTCTTAATTATTAATTGTTAATTGTTAATTGTCAATTAAATAAAGATCGAAGGCCGCACACATTTCCTACAGCCTTCGATCGTCCATTAAAGCTAAGCAGTTGGTGCCGGAGCATCAGCATCCGGAGTTGAAGCTTTGTCTTTGCGTCGCACCTGTTTCAGCAATTCGCTAAAAGTATATTCTTTCAGTTTCACAGGGTCGGTAGCCTTAAACAGGATTTTACCAACATTAAAAATT
>Ga0209373_10002941_pt1 | contig 16379 bp, 5 predicted proteins | sample Higcelweek5metaG_FD_187173 | JGI IMG/M metagenome (GOLD analysis project Ga0209373, IMG submission 187173) | Freshwater pond sediment microbial communities from the University of Edinburgh, under environmental carbon perturbations - High... | ecosystem: Environmental > Aquatic > Freshwater >... | reverse complement strand
GCAATACAACGGTCAACGGGCTAGATGCCGGAGAATCATTGACCGAGACCTTTAATTATACCGTAAGCGACGGCACAGCCACCGATGTTGGCACATTGACCATCACGATTAACGGAGCGAACGACACACCTGTTGCGGTTGACGACACGGAAGCAATCGACGAGAACACCACATCGATCACCCAGACCACAACACTGGTATCCGACGATACCGATGTCGACGGGGAAACGCTTACCGTTAGCGCCCTTGGAACAGAAACCAACGCATCGAACGACGTTGCGGGCAGTTACGGCAGCTTAAACTGGGATACCGACGGCACGTTCACCTATACGTTGGACAACAGCAACACAACGGTCAACGGGTTAGATGCCGGAGAATCAATGACAGAGACCTTTAATTATACAGTAAGCGACGGCACAGCCACTGATGTTGGCACACTGACCATCACCATTAACGGTGCTAACGACGCACCTGTTGCCGTTGACGATACAGAATCGATCGACGAGAACACCGCCTCGATCACCCAGACTACAACACTTGTATCCGACGATACCGATGTAGACGGGGAAACGCTTACCGTTAGCGCCCTTGGAACAGAAACCAACGCATCGAACGACGTTTCGGGCAGTTACGGTACTTTGAACTGGGATACCGACGGCACGTTCACCTATACGTTGGACAACAGCAACACAACAGTCAACGGGCTAGATGCCGGAGAATCATTGACAGAGACCTTTAATTATACCGTAATCGACGGCACAGCCACCGATGTTGGCACACTGACCATCACCATTAACGGTGCTAACGACGCACCTGTTGCCGAGAACGACATTGCTACAGTAAATGAAGATGGTGTTCTACATGGTGCTACTTTGTTGGGTAATGACGGCGATGTTGATGGCAATATTTTGACAATCAATACTATTTCAGTAAGTGGACCAAGCAATGGCGTTTTAACAATTAATGCTGATGGTACTTATGTTTACACTCCAGACAAAGATTATAAAGGTGGAGATAGCTTTGTTTACGAAGTGTGTGATAATGGTAGCCCGGCACTTTGCGATCAGGCAATGGTAACGATCACTATAAATAGTGTGAACGATGCTCCAACCACGGTTAGTGATAATTACTCTGTAGCCGAAGGTGGAACTTTAATACTACCAGCTTCCGGTGTTTTATCAAACGACACCGATCCTGAGAATGATCCGTTAACCGTGATTCTGGTATCGACCACTACAAATGGAACTTTGATGTTAAATGCCGATGGTTCATTTACATACATACATGATGGTAGTCAGACAACTTCAGATGCCTTTACATATAAAGTAAACGATGGATCTATTGATGGAAATATTGTAACTGTAACCATTGATGTTACACCTGAAAATGATGCTCCAATTGCATCTGATGATAATTATTCAGTAGGCAAAAGCTTAACATTGAATGTACTTGCTTCGGGAGTCCTTTTCAATGATAAAGATTTCGATGGAAATAGCATTACTTCTATCTTGGTTACTTCAACTACACATGGTTCATTAACATTGAACGCAAACGGTTCTTTTGTCTATATTCACGATGGAAGTGAAAATCTGTCGGATAGTTTCACCTATAAAGTAAACGACGGAACAGTTGATGGAAATACTGCAACGGTAACTATTTCAATAAATACTATAACCGATTTGCCAATTGCCAATGCCGACAATGCTACAGTAAATGAAGATAATACATTGAATGGTCTGTCGGTGATTGATAATGACAATGCCAATGGCGAAGGCCCGTTAACTGTTGTTGCGAATTCTGACCCGGCTCATGGGGTACTTACAATGAATGCCAACGGCACTTACACCTATTTGCCAAATGCAAATTTCAACGGGACAGATAGTTTCACTTACACAGTTTCAGACATTAATGGCGATGAATCTACTGCAACGGTTACAATTGATATTCTACCTGTAAACGATTTGCCTTTAGCTGTAAACGATGCCGCAACTGTTAGCGAAGACAATGTTTTGAATGGATTATCAGTTCTTTCGAACGATAAAGATAACAACGAAGGTCCGATTACAATTGTTTCACATACGAACACATCGAATGGAACACTCGTATTGAGTGCCGATGGAACTTACGTATATACTCCAAATGCCAATTATTCGGGTATCGATGCATTTACTTATACTATTCGTGATGCAAATGGCGACTTATCGCTGGCAACGGTTACTTTAACTGTTGATGAAGTAAATGATACTCCATTGGCAACTAATGATGTGGCTACGATTTCTGAAGGTACTTCGTTAAATGGGACATCTGTATTGACAAACGATAATGCAAAAGGCGAAGGCCCGTTAAGTATTGTCGGTCATACAAATCCGGCAAACGGAATATTAACGCTTAATGCTGACGGTACTTATACATACATTCCAAATCAATATTTCAACGGATCGGATAGTTTCACGTATACTATTTCAGATAAAAATGGCGACGAGTCTACAGCTACTGTTACAATTAATGTAAGCAGTGTGAATACTGTTCCGTTAGCTGTTAACGATGTGGCTACGGTTGTTGAAGATGGTGTTTTAAATGGAACAACTGTTCTGACAAACGATGATGCCAAAGGCGAAGGACCGTTAAGCATTCTTTCGAACACCAATCCTAGTCGTGGAATATTAGTATTGAACGTCGATGGTACCTATACCTATACACCAACTGCAAATTACTCTGGAAGCGACAACTTCACTTATACCGTTCAGGACAACAATGGCGACCAATCGACAGCTACGGTTACAATTTCTGTGACTAGCGTAAACGATTTACCTGTTGCAACTGTTGATGCGGCGACTTTGTCGATGAACACCACCTATAATGGTAGCAGTGTTCTGCTTAACGACAACGCCAATGGTGAAGGTCCACTAACAGTGATTGGCAATACAAATCCGTTGAACGGTACATTAACCATGAACAGCGATGGAACTTATCGTTATGTGCCAACTACAGGATATTTAGGAGGCGATTCGTTCACATATACCATTCAAGATAATAATGGCGACCAATCTATAGCAACAGTAAACCTTACGGTTATCCCAATTGGAGCATTGCCTGTTGCAGTGAACGATATAGCTTCGGTAAACGAGAATGTCACCTTGAACGGAACCAGTGTACTTTCCAACGACGATGCCCATGGCGATGATCCATTGACAATTGTTTCGAATACCAACCCAACCAACGGGCTCTTGACGTTGAATGTCGATGGTACATACACCTATACCCCGACTGCAAACTTCAACGGAACAGATGAATTCACATATACAATTCAGGATAAGGATGGTGAAACGGCTACCGCTTCAGTAATTATTACTGTAGTTGCTGTTGATGATACCCCTGTGGCTGTTAATGATGCGGTAAGTATTAACGAAGACAATACCTTGAATGGCACTAGCCTTTTGGTTAACGATCAGGACAAAAACGAAGGTCCGTTAACAGTGGTGTCGAATACAAACCCTGCACATGGCTTAGTTACGGTTAATGCCGATGGAACTTACATTTACATTCCAAATGCTAATTTCAGCGGAAACGACTCATTCAGCTATACCATTGCCGACGCCGATGGCGATCAATCTACCGCTACAGTCAATATTACAGTGAATGCCGTGAACGATATTCCATTAACTGTTGACGATGCGGTAACGATTACTGAGGATCAAGTTCTAAATGGAAATACAGTATTGGCCAACGATAATGCCAAAGGCGAAGGTCCGCTTACAGTTGTGTCCAATACCGATCCGGTTCATGGCACGCTTATTATGAACATCAACGGTACGTTTACATATTCTCCAAATGCTGATTATAACGGAACCGATATGTTTACTTACACTGTTAGTGATAATAATGGAGACGAATCGACGGCTACCGTCACTATTACAATTAATAATATTGATGAAACACCAATTGCGAAAAACGATGCAGCTTCGGTTAGCGAAGACAACGTACTGAACGGGCAATCGGTGTTGGCAAACGATAATGATAACGGCGAAGGCCCATTAACAATCCTTTCGCATACAAATACGTTGAATGGAACACTTGTGTTGAATGCCGATGGCACTTACACTTATACTCCAAATGCTGATTTCTTTGGAACTGATAGTTTTACTTACACAGTTAGTGATAATGATGGAGATCAAGCCACTGCCACAGTAAGCATTACCGTCAATCCGGTTAACGATGTGCCTTTGGCTGTTAATGATAATGCAATAGCTGTTGAAGATCAGATTTTTGCCGGTACAACATTATTTGTAAACGATTTGGTTAAAAATGAAGGCCCAATTGCTTTGGTCTCTTATACGCAACCAGCAAACGGAACAGTAACAGTCAATTTCGATGGTACTTATAGTTACATGCCAAATGCGAATTTCAACGGAATCGACTTATTTACTTATACCATTGTCGATAACAATGGCGATGTTTCAGCTGCAACCGTTTCAGTTACCGTAACTCCGGTCAACGATGCTCCGGTGGCTAATGCCGATGTGGTTTCGGTGAATGAAGATGGCGTTCTGAATGGAACAACATTACTGGCCAACGACAGCGACCTCGATGGCGATGCACTCACCATCAACACCGTTCCTGTTAGCGGCCCAACAAATGGTTCGCTCACCATCAATGCTGATGGCACTTACACTTATACACCTAATGCCAATTACAAAGGCGGCGATAGCTTTGTTTACGAAGTTTGCGACAACGGCACACCTGTACTTTGTGCACAGGCAACAGTCACAATCACAGTGAATAGTGTGAACGATGCACCAGTTGCTGTAAACGATGTAGCTTCGGTGAATGAGAAAGTACAGTACAACGGAACAAGCTTGTTAGGTAACGATACCGATATTGATGGCGACCAGCTTACAATAACTGCAATACGCACAGGCTCTGAATCAGGAACTGGCACTTCGGGAACTGTTGGCGCAGCAATGACCGGCTCTTACGGTACGTTAACCCTTGAGTCGAACGGAAGCTATTCTTACTTGACCGATGCTGCTAAACTTGGGGTGATGAAACCGGGTGAAACCAAAACCGAAGTATTTACTTATACCGTTGGAGATGGACATGGTGGCTTTGATATTGCAGAACTTACAATTACAATAAATGGCGTGAACGATATTCCTGTAGCTGTTAATGATGCCGGAACGGTGGAAGAAGATGCCACACTTACTGTTAGTCAGGTTAATGGTTTGATATACAATGCTACTACTGGCGACAGAGATGCTGATGGCGATTTGCTTACAGTTACGGCAATTCGCACTGGCAAAGAAACTGGAACAGGAACAGCAGGAACTGTAGGGGTTGCATTGATAGGTACTTATGGAAAACTGACTGTTAGTGAAAATGGTAGCTATACTTATTATGCCGATCAGCACGCTGCCGATGCATTACTGGTTGGTCAATCTATAACCGAAACCTTTACTTACACTGTAAGTGATGGAAAAGGCGGAACTGATCTTGCTGAACTGGTTATTACAATTCTGGGAATGAACGAATATCCTGCTCTTGTTGACGACATTGCTCAAGTTGATGAAGATGGAATATTGATCGGCTCTAATTTATTGGCAAACGATAGTGATCCCGACGGGAATATACTGACTATAAACACCATTCCTGCAAGCTATCCTTCTCATGGTACACTTGTAATTTATACCGATGGAACTTATAAATACACACCTAATTCAAACTACACTGGTCCCGATCACTTCAAATACGAAGTTTGTGACAATGGTTTGCCGCAGATGTGTAATCAGGCAGATGTAACAATTACCGTTGTACCTGTAAATGATCCGCCGGTAGCTGTTAATGACAACGTTAGGGTCGATGAAAATGGAGTATTAAATGGTAGTAGTCTTTTAGCAAATGATACCGACATTGATGGCAATTCATTAATAATCAATACAACACCTTTAAGTAATCCTTCGCATGGTACTCTAACCATAAATGCAAACGGAACGTATACTTATAAGCCAAATGCTGATTATCAGGGTGCTGATAGCTTTACTTATGAAGTGTGCGATAACGGTGTACCTAAAAAATGTAGTCAGGCAACTGTAACTATCAACGTCGATAATTTAAACAGTGCTCCTGTTGCTGTTAACGATGTTGCTACAACTGAAAAAGGTGTTCAGATTATTTTAAACCCATTGGCAAACGATTATGATACTGATGGTTTAATTAATCCAACAACGGTTCAGATTGTTGGAGTCCCTTCAAACGGGGTTGCAACTATTAATTCAGTTACAGGTACTATAACTTATACTCCAAATCCAAGTTTTGTTGGTGTCGAAACCTTTACTTATTTGGTTTTCGATAACGAAGGATTGAAATCAAACATTGCAACTATCACTGTTAATGTTACTGCTCCTGTTAATAAAGACACCGATGGCGATGGCGTAACCAACGAACGTGAAATTACCGATGGAACCAATCCTTCCGACGGTTGCGACTTCCTCTTGGCAAGTGTAACCCTGGAACCTTCATCCGCATGGAAAAGTTCGGACTGCGACAGCGATGGATTGACTAACGGCAAGGAAATAGGCGAAGGTCCTGATACCGATACCGACGGTAAACCAAACTTCCTCGATACTGACGACGATGGCGATGGAACCAATACAAAAGACGAAGACTCCAACGGTGATGGTAACTTCAGTAACGACGATTGTAACAGCAACGGCGTTCCAAATTACCTCGACCCTGTTGATTGTTCAACTTTGGACACCGATGGTGACGGAGTAACCAACAACAAAGAAATTACCGATGGAACCAACCCTTCCGACGGTTGCGACTTCCTCTTGGCAAGTGTAACACTGGAAACATCATCTGCATGGAAAAGTTCGGACTGCGACGGCGATGGATTGACAAACGGCAAGGAAATTGGACAAGGCCCTGACTCCGATACCGACGGCAAACCAAACTTCCTTGATCCTGACGACGATGGCGATGGAACCAATACAAAAGACGAAGACACCAATGGCGATGGTAACTTCGATAACGACGATTGCAACAGCAACGGCGTTCCAAATTACCTTGACCCTGTAGATTGTTCGACTATTGACACTGATGGTGATGGTGTAACCAACAACAAAGAAATTACCGATGGAACCAATCCTTCCGACGGTTGCGATTTCCTCTTGGCAAGTGTAACTCTGGAACCTTCATCTGCATGGAAAAATTCGGACTGCGACGGCGATGGATTGACCAACGGCAAGGAAATTGGCCAAGGCCCTGACTCCGATACCGACGGCAAACCAAACTTCCTCGATCCTGACGACGATGGCGATGGAACCAATACAAAAGACGAAGACACTAATGGCGATGGTAACTTCAGCAACGACGATTGCAACAGCAACGGCGTTCCAAATTACCTCGATCCAGTGGATTGTTCAACCTTAGACACCGATGGTGACGGAGTAACCAACAACAAAGAGATTACCGACGGCACTAACCCTTCCGACGGTTGCGACTTCCTGTTGGCAAGTGTAACACTGGAACCTTCATCAGCATGGAAAAATTCGGACTGCGACGGCGATGGATTGACAAACGGCAAGGAAATTGGCCAAGGTCCTGACTCCGATACCGACGGCAAACCAAACTTCCTCGATACTGACGACGATGGCGATGGAACCAATACAAAAGACGAAGACACCAATGGCGATGGTAACTTCAGTAACGACGATTGCAACAGCAACGGCGTTCCAAATTACCTCGACCCAGTGGATTGTTCAACTATTGACGACGATGGCGATGGCGTAACCAACCAACGTGAGATTACCGATGGAACTAATCCTTCCGACGGTTGCGATTTCCTAATCAGCTCTTCTTCGATGTTGAAATCGGCATCTTGGCTGGCTGGAGATTGTGATTCAGATGGAGTTTCCAATGGAACAGAATATGGCAATGGACAAGACTCCGATACTGATGGAGATCCAGATTTCCTCGACCCGGATGATGATGGCGATGGTGTTCATACAATTAATGAAGATGTTGATGAGGATGGTTCATCGTTGAACGATGATACTGATGGCGATTTCATTCCAAATTATTTGGATGATGATGACGATGGCGACAAAATACTTACGCTGTCGGAGTTGCGCGACTTAAACGAAAATGGAATTGTTGATTATTTGGAAATAACTGCAATTCAAGTTGTCGACGACTCAGCTAATACAGGAATGGAAATAGATGTAACAATCTCGGTGCTAGATAATGATAAAAACATATTTGGCGATGGCGACATTGTAATTGTTCAAAATCCAACAAATGGTGGAATTACTGTAGACCAAGAAACGGGCGTAATTACTTACACACCTAACGACGGTTTTGTGGGTGTAGATTCTATTACTTACTCCATTTGTAATGTCTACAATGAGTGTGGGCAAGCAACGGTTACTATTTCTGTCGACGATCTAATCTCACCACCAACGGCGTTTACGCCTAATGGTAATGGGCAGAACGATTATTACGTAATCCGCAATCTTGAAAACTATAGTAAAAGCCATTTAACAATTATGAACAGATGGGGAAGTATAGTATTTGAAAGCAACGATTACAAAAATGAATGGGATGGTTATGCAAATACAGGCATCTTGGTTGGTTCTGATCCACTACCTGTTGGAACTTATTTCTATGTTTTGAAATACGGAACGAATAAAGCAAAAACAGGATTCATCTACTTAAAACGCTAAGCTGAAAATGAAAATAGCAATCAATCATTCAAAAAATGGATTTGGCAAAATGATCAATTCAAGAATAATACTTGTTACAATCTGCCTGTTGTTTGTAGCTGTTAAAGGCTTTTCGCAACAAGATCCGATGTACACACAGTATATGAATAATCCAATCACTATCAATCCTGCTTATTCAGGGGTTCGTGGTGTGCCTAATTTTACTGGAGTGTTCCGTAAACAGTGGCTTGGGTTCGAAGGGGCACCAACAACATCGTCGCTTAGCTACAATACTCTGCTGGCAAGCTATAACATGGGGGTAGGAGCAAGTTTAATTTACGATGCCATTGGACCAACAACTCAAACAGGGTTCTATGTAAATTATGCTTATCATGTAATGTTCGATAACAACACAAATTTGTCGCTCGGACTTAATGGCGGGGGCAACTATTTTTATATCGACAACCAGAAATTAACCACCGATCAGCCCGACGACGATATCAATAATTTGGTCAACGAGTCGGTGCTGTTGCCCAACTTTGGTGTTGGTGTGTTCTACTATTCTAAGAAGATGTACCTCGGACTTTCTGTGCCAAAATTGATCAAGAATTCGTTAGATAAATTGGAAGTCCGTATCGATCACCTTAATCGCGAAGAGTGGCACTGGTTCTTTATGGGAGGATATTTGTTTGATATAAGTGATGATTTTGATTTCAAACCTTCGTTTATGACACGCTATGTTGCTGGTTCTCCGGTCTCGGTCGATTTAGCTGCAACATTTATCCTATATGATAAAATATCGCTTGGGGCTATGTATCGCATTAACGATTCTTTCGATGCCATGATAAAATGGCAAGTCAATCCGAAACTCGAAATTGGCTACTCATACGATATGACCAATTCTCAATTCAGGTCGTACAACAAAGGCACTCACGAAATTATGGTGAGCTATACGTTTGTGAAAGAAGGTAAACGAATTATGTCTCCAAGGTTTTTCTAAATCAGTATAAAAGAGTAATATGAAGCAGATCTTATTTATTGTTGTTGCACTGGCTTTTTCTTTGCATGTGAATGCACAACGGGCTATCGACATCAAAAAAGCCGATGAATTTTACAGGTTGTATGCTTATAGCGAAGCAATTGATGAGTACTCGAAGTTGCATAAGCGGAATCCTGAAAATGAGTACATTGTACAGCAATTGGCCTTTTCGTACCAAAAAGTTGGCGATTATAAAAATGCACTTACTTATTACGAAAAGCACGTGAGTGGAAAGATTGCCCGTAACGAAGATCATTATCAATATGCACAACTGTTGCTTGTCGACGAGCAGTTTGAAAAAGCTAAGGAAGCGTTTAAAAGCTATCAGCTAAAGAACCCTTCCGATAAGCGTGCTCAGTCACAGATCGATCGTATTAACAACTTCTCAAAATTGAACCTTTTGAAGTTGGTCGATACAATTTTTTGTGAGCCGTTTAATACAAGGTTTACCGATATGAGTGCCGCTTTTTTCAACCAATCTATCGCATATATTTCGGCACGAGACTCTTCGGGTGCAACCTATTCATGGAACGATCAGCCTTTCCTCGATATTTATCAACTGAATAAACTGGAAAACGGGCAAGTTGATATTAAGAAAATGAATGGCGTTAATACCAAATTTCACGAAGGCCCACTGGCTTTTACCAATAATTATCAAACCATTTGGTTTACCCGCAACAACCAAAAATTTGTTGGTTCGCAAATGGAGCAGACCAGCAACTTAAGGATCTATTCTTCAGATTGGAATGGGAAAAAATGGAAAAAAGCGAAAGAATTCCAGTACAATTCCGACCTCTATTCTGTTGGGCATCCTGCTTTTTCGCCCGATGGAAATACACTTTATTTTGCTTCAAATATGGAAGGATCGCTTGGCGAAACCGACTTGTTCCGAGTGAAAAAAGTTCAGAAAGAAAACAAGAAAGGCGAAATGGAGTGGGAGTGGTCTGAACCCGAGAACATGGGGGCACAGTTTAATACCACCGGAAAAGAGATGTTCCCGTTTGTCGATTCGCGTGGGGTTATCTTTTTTGCTTCCGATGGGTTGATTGGCTTTGGAGGTCTCGACGTTTTTGCCGCATTCCCTGTTGCCGATAGCTTTAATGTAATGAACCTTGGGCAGCCAATTAATAGTACTTACGACGATTTTAGTTTCATCGTTTCCGACAATTTTTCTAACGGTTATTTAACTTCCAGTCGTCCCGGAGGCGTTGGTAGTGATGATGTCTACTCATTTTCTATTGGGAAACAAAAACTTTTCCTCAATGTAAAATCGCTAAAAAGCAACCAACCATTAGCCAACGTTAATGTGAAATACAAGGTTGATGGCGTGACCGATGTTGTTGGTGTAACCGACCAGAATGGGGTAGTAACAATGGATGTGGAGTACGATAAAAGTTACTATTTCGATTTTTTGCATCCCGAATACATTGCCAATGTCGATTCGCTTCAGGCTTTCGAAATCTTTAAGTTGAACAACCATGAGAAAACAATTTACCTCGATAATGCTTCTCAGTTGCAGGTTCTTGTTGTTAATGAGAACACTGGCGACCCGCTCTCGGGAGTGGAAATAAAACTGATGATGCCCGATGGTAAAACTCAAAATTTGATTACCGACAACTCTGGAAAAATCAAGTACATTCTTAACAACACCGGGAAAATAGACATTGTAGCAAGTAAAGAGAAATTTGCTCCGGCCGAAACTTCTGTCGATATTAATGAATTGGGAAAAGGAAATTTCAGTACGACCATAAAACTCAATTTAATGCAGCTTCAGGTTTTGGTTTTGAACGATGAAACAAATGAACCAATTGCTGATGCCGAAGTAACATTTACGCTACCCGATGGAAGTGTGCAAAAAATGGCAACTGGCGACAATGGAAAGGTTAACTATAATTTCAAGGGAATCGGAAAAGTAAACGTATTGGCTAGCAAGGAAAAATATTTGACTTCGGAAACGGCAATAAACATTACTGATCAGAAAGGAAATTTCAATACAACGGTAAGGTTATCGCCTATTTACGAGGGAAAAACTTTTGTACTCGAAAATCTCTATTACGATGTTGCTAAGTGGAATATTCGTCCCGATGCAGCTCTGGTACTCGACAAATTGCTCAAAATTTTGGTTGAAAACCCAAAAATTAAAATCGAATTGAGTAGTCACACCGATAGTAGAGCCTCTACCGAATACAACCAAACCTTATCTCAGAAACGCGCGCAATCTGCTGTCGATTATTTAGTGTCGAAAGGTATTGACCGTTCGCGCATGATTGCTGTTGGTTTTGGCGAAAGCAAACTACTGAATAAATGTGCCGATGGCGTTCAATGTACCGACTCCGAACACCAAATAAATCGTAGGACGGAAGTTAAAGTGCTTGAATTTTAGAACAATAAATCATTGATCCGTAGTTTTTATTTGCGATATATTACCATAAAAAAAGAGAGTCATTTGACTCTCTTTTTTTTGTGCCCAAAACAAGAACACATTTTGATGAAATGTACTTAATCTTTTAAATTAAACTTCACATTTTACCTGGACTTGGTACGGCTTTGGTATGATCTAAAGCTTACTTCGTGCCGTTGACATTGTAGGAACATTTAGCAGTATGACAAAACCGCATAGCTAATTATGATGCATTGTTTTGCAGTTGTTCGTATGCTTATAGCGAAAGGGATAGATTAAACCGATAAACACCAAAAATTAAAAGAGGAAGGGGAGTTGTCAGGCTTTTCAATTTGTTAGGACAGTTATGATCGTAAGTGTAATATTTTGAACAACTTTTATCCGACTTGAATTTGCTAATACTTTTTGCCAATCCCGAAGGGTGTATCAAATTGATGACTTGTTTGAATATGGGCTCATCCGACTTTTTGCCTAACTTTGTAACCATAGAAAAGGTCATAAGTGATTTGTCTGTGGTGTGACTAAAAATATCAATCTTATCTGGCTTTTCTATTTTTCAATTTGTTCGGACAGTTATGAAAGAAAGTACAAATATCATAGGCCCTGGAATGAACGAGCGCATTCAACGCCTGCGCAAACAAACCGTCGAGGCAGAACCGTCGATCTCCATTGAACGAGCTTTGATCGAAACGGAGTTTTACAAAGAGAATTACGGAAAACAGTCCATCCCGGTTTTACGTGCGCTAACGTTTCTCGAAATCTGTAAACAGAAAACGATTTACCTTGGCGACGATGAACTGATTGTTGCCGAACGCGGACCAGCTCCCAAAGCCGTGCCCACTTTTCCTGAATTGACTTGCCACAGCGTTGAAGATTTGCATGTGCTGAATACCCGCGAAATGCAGCGATATTCCATCAGTCAAAACGACATCGACACTTACGAACACGAAGTAATTCCTTACTGGCAGGGAAAAACCCAACGCGAACGCATTTTCAACCATGTGCCAGCCGAATGGAAAGCGGCCTACGAAGCCGGACTTTTTACTGAATTTATGGAACAACGTGCCCCCGGCCATACCACCCTCGATGGAAGGATTTACGAGAAAGGGATGCTCGATTACAAAATAGAAATTGCTAATGAAATTGAAAAGCTCGATTTTTTGAACGACCCAGAAGCCACCGATAAGCTTGAAGAACTGAAAGCAATGGATATTTCGTGCGATGCGGTGATTGTATTTGCCGAACGGCATGCGCAGTTGGCCGAAGAGAAAGCCAAAAAAGAAACCAACCCAAATCGGGCCGAAGAACTAAAACGTATTGCTGAAGTTTGTCGTTGGGTACCTGCACATAAACCCCGAAATTTTTGGGAGGCCATTCAAATGTATTGGTTTTGCCATCTGGGTACCGTTACCGAATTGAACGGCTGGGATGCCATGAACCCTGGCCATTTCGATCAGCATTTAGAACCTTTTTATAAGAAAGGAATAGCCGACGGAACCCTTACCCGCGACGAAGCCAAAGAATTGATTTGTTGTTTCTGGATTAAAGTAAACAACCACACCGCACCGCCCAAAGTTGGGATCACTGCACGCGAAAGTGGAACTTATAACGACTTTACCAACATTAACATTGGCGGTATTCGCCCCGATGGTTCGGATGGGGTGAGTGAAGTCTCCTACATTATGCTCGAAGTGGTTGAAGAGCTGCACATTCTTCAGCCAGGCAACTCGGTACACATCAGTGCCAAAACGCCCGACCGTTTTTTGAAACGCGCTTGCGAAGTGATTCGTCAAGGCCATGGTTATCCGTCGGTGTTTAACCCCGATGTGTATGTGTTGGAACTGTTGAACCAAGGGAAATCGTTGCAGGATGCACGCGAAGGCGGATGCAGCGGTTGTATCGAAGTGGGTGCTTTTGGAAAAGAAGCCAACTTGCTCACCGGCTACTTAAATGTGCCGAAGATTTTGGAAGTGACCCTGAACAATGGGATCGACCCCGTAACAGGAAAAATGGCCGGAATGCAAAGTGGCGATCCGCTCACCTTTAAAAACTTCGAAGATCTTTACGATGCCTTCAACCGTCAATTAAATTACATTGTCGACCTTAAAATACGGGTGAGCAACTACATCGACCGCATGTTTGCCAAATATGCACCTGCTCCTTTTCTTTCCGTAGTGATCGAAGACTGCATCAAGAAAGGGAAAGATTATTACGATGGAGGTCCGCGTTACAACACCTGCTACATCCAATGTACCGGTTTAGGAACGGTTACCGATAGTCTTTCGACCTTGAAAAAACATGTGTTCGAAGAGAAAACCTTTTCCATGGACAGGTTGCTTGGTGCGGTTTTGAAGAATTTTGAGGGTGAAGAAGCATTGCGTCAAACCATCATCAACCGCACCCCATTCTTTGGAAACGACGATGATTATGCCGATTCCATTGCTGTGCGTGTGTACAACGATCTGCTGAAAGCCATTGACGGAAAACCGAATATCAAAGGTGGAAAATTTCACCTGAACATGCTTTCGACGACTTGCCACATCTATTTTGGAAAAGTTTTGGGTGCAACACCCAATGGAAGGAATGCTGGTAAATCTATCTCCGACGGAACTTCACCATCGCATGGATGCGATACCCATGGACCTTCGGCAGTGATCAAATCGTTGACAAAGATCGATCACGTGAAATCGGGCGGAACTTTGTTGAACCAACGTTTTTTGCCCAGTTTGTTGAAACGTGACCAAGATTTGATAAAACTTGGAAGCTTGATCCGAAGCTATTTTACCATGGGCGGCCACCACATTCAGTTCAACATTGTGGATACGGCTACGCTTTATGCGGCGCAGGAGCATCCTGAAGAGTATAAAGATTTGTTGGTGCGCATGGCCGGGTACAGCGACTATTTCAACGATATGAACGAAGACCTGCAACAAGAGGTGATCGAACGGACCGAAAATGAATCGTTTTAAGAATGAGTTACGATACCGCAACTATTTTCGACATTAAGCGCTATTCGATAAACGATGGGCCTGGCATCCGCATTACCGTTTTTTTTAAAGGATGTTCGCTTCGTTGTGCTTGGTGCCACAATCCCGAAAGCTTTTCGCGGCAAATTGAAAAAATGTACACTGCTTCAAAATGTATTGGGGTACAGGCCTGCATTGAAAATTGTCCCAATGGAGCACTTACACTCACGCCCAAAGGTATAGTAACCGATACTGAACGGTGCAACCTTTGTGGAAAGTGTGCAGAGGTGTGTCCCTCCAAAGCCATTGAACTGACTGGCTACCACAATACTATTAACAATATTCTTGACGAAATAGAGAAAGAACGTTTGGTGATGGATCAATCGGGTGGGGGTGTTACCTTTTCGGGAGGCGAACCATTGTTGCACCTAAATTTCCTGATTCAATTACTCGACGAATGTGGCAAACGAGGATTTCACCGAGCAGTAGATACCACTGGCTATACCGAAACGGCCAATCTATTGGAAGTGGCCAAACGTACCGATCTTTTTCTTTACGATTTGAAGCATACCGATTCCGTAAAACACAAGCAATTTACAGGTGTTGGCAACGAACTGATTTTGCACAATCTTTGTGTGTTGGCAAAAACAGGAGCCGATATTAACATACGCATCCCATTTATTGAAGGGGTGAATACCGATGTGGAGAATGTGGAAAAAACGGCTGCATTTGTTGCATCGTTGGCCGGGAAAAAAAAGCAGGTGAACTTTTTGCCCTACCACAACATTGCGGCCCATAAATACAAGAAGCTGGGAAAGGCCTTTGAGCAAAGCCAAATGAGCGAACCCACTGCTGAAACACTAGAGGTGGCCACTGCCATTTTTCTGAATTATGGTTTGGATGTGATCATTGGAGGATAAATAAATAAAGGATGACTGTTACAGTCATCCTCTATTTTCTACTACTTAAACTCCAGAAACAATTTCTGAATAAATGTTTCCTCACTAAAAAACTTCTTAATAAACTAATCTTTCTACTTACTCAATTGTTATTTTTATCTTATCTCTTATTCTACAAAGAAGCGGAATAAAAGAGGGAAAGCTGTATTCAGATGTTCATATAACTTGCACGAATGTCTATCTTTTACCGACTTTGTTATTCTTTGCCCTTTTTACATCGTTTTCGCAACGACCTGAAATGAAATATTCTGTACAGTGCAGGTGCATCCCGAAATCCTCCCATTCGTTTCGGACCAAAAGATTATTGCATACTGG
>Ga0209373_10002940_pt1 | contig 16380 bp, 9 predicted proteins | sample Higcelweek5metaG_FD_187173 | JGI IMG/M metagenome (GOLD analysis project Ga0209373, IMG submission 187173) | Freshwater pond sediment microbial communities from the University of Edinburgh, under environmental carbon perturbations - High... | ecosystem: Environmental > Aquatic > Freshwater >... | reverse complement strand
GTTGGTATAGTGTTCCGAGTTATAAGTCCAGCTGTTGATCAAATAGTTAAATAATGCATCTTCTGGTTCGGTCTGATAGATCGTCTTGAAGACATCTGCTGTTTTAAATTGGAGCTCACCAACATGGTAATAACCTTCTGCATCGATTTCTCCGTTTGCATGGGTATTTTCAAGAGTGGTGAATCCTGCTGCTAAATCCGTGACAGTATCGTATTCTCCGCCGATAACATCAACAACACCTGTTGTAGTATCTACGCAGCCAACTACGAGTAATGCCATTGTGAAAAGTAGTGCAAAGCCAAGGAATTTCTTCATCATTTTTCCTCCTCTGAATATTTCACTAATTCCTTTTTAGTGATTATACTACATTTTACACATAATCAAATATCGTGTCAATAGACTTAGTGAAAATGATGAGTGAATTTTCAGTGAAAAAACCGCAAAAATCGAGGAATAACCGAGTGATTCAGATCAACCCCTCCAATACCGCTCAATATCGGGCTCAATCCCGTTTATTTAAAAAGTAATGTGGCATGCTTTTATGAATATAAAGTAAATGAGCGTCATCTGAATGCAATTTTCGTGCATAAAAACTTCGTAAATTTGCTCATATGTCATTTTTTTCAGAAGAAGTGACGTTTTTTCGAATAGCAACAAAAATTATATATACTATATATAATAAGGAAAGACCCTTTATTTCTTAATTAAAAAGATCTCAATGTGGCCAAACAGACTGCGAGTTCCACCAGGAGAAATAGCGTGTTTTCTCGTCGATGATGAAATAGAAAATCCTTCTGTTTTCTTTTGAATGTAAAAGCGCTTTCATTTTTCGGCTTTTTCGGAACGGAAAATGGGTTGCCACCCTTGAAATTCTGTATCCTTATTCAGAAACACAAGGATCCATGATAACAACCCGAATTACTTTTATTGATGTTGAGAAATCATGTTTTCTAGTTTACGTAAGCATTTCTTTACTACACCCTTGCATATCAAATATTGCAGCTTTGCATAAAAAAACCCATACCGATAGATCTCTACGCACATGATGGTAAAAAGGTACATCCGGTAAAACAGGATTCGGATCTCTTCTTCTTTAATAAGGTCATGATCAATGTTTCGCCGGTTTCGATAGGCGGTCCAGAAAACCGGATTTTTGCGAATGTCATCGATAAATAGAAACGCGGCGGGAAATTCCGCATAGGGATCTCCCCAAAAAGCTCTCTCAAAGTCAACGATGCCTTCTATCGTATACTCTTCTCCCTTTTTTGTAACAAAGATGTTTCCGGGATGGAGATCATAATCCACTAAGAGAGATGATTGAACCGGGTCAAAGGCATTCGCATGCGCACAGAGAACTTTTTCATAGCGATCGTATGGCAATCGGATGTTTCTTTGTTTTCCATCGTTAAGAATATTCTTGAACATCGTGAAAAACGCGGTTTTCCAAGTTTCGAATTTCTCCCTGGGATCAGATGAAAAATAGCCAAAATACTTTCCTTTGATCTGATGAATCTGCGCAAAATATTCTGCCAGTTCACGGTTGATCGCATCGCGATTCTCATTTGAAAGCTTGACCTTGTTTAGGGAAACACCCTTCAACATCGTCATAAAAAAGTACGGACGCGGAATCAGTTTCAGGCTGAAATCCGATGATAACAAGCGAGGAATCGGGATGGTTGTCTGTTCTGAAAGCAGTTTGAATACTTCAATTTCCGTGCCCATCGTGTTTTTTTCATAGGAAAGAATTGGAGTATCTTTGGCAACGGACACTTTCAGCACAATGGTATCCTGCTCGGTTTTTCGCTCGATGGCATAAGCTGTGTTAAAGAAGCCGCCTTTTAGTTCGGTAATCAAACCGATTTCACACTCGTTCCCGAAATTTGCTTTCACGAGTTGTTCTATTTGCGTTCTTGACAGTTGTATTTTTGTGACGCTTCTCATTTACAATCCCTCCCATGAAAACAAACGAAAAAAGTTTTGCTTCCCCCGCAGTATGTCAAATAAAAGGATAACTCGAAAGAAAAATGGCGATATTAGTGCTCTTTTGGTTCTGGACTCATTTCGATAAAATCAGTTTTCTTCCATTATATCATGATTCAAAAAAACAAACCATGCCTGTTTCGACACGGTTTGTTCGCAGATGAACTTTTCAACTAATGAATGAGCAAAGGAAGATTTAAAAAGCAAGTGATAATGATTTAGAATGCCCAGGTTCCGTTTTTGAAAATGACAATGTCTTTACCATCGCGAGTATGTCCGGTCACTTTAAAATCACGGGTACCAATCATGAAGTCCACGTGAATCATCGAAGTATTGATTCCCATGGCATCAAAATCGGCTTTCTGATATTTTTCAAAATCTTTCACACAATTGGAGAATCCGCGACCCAAAGCAAGATGGCAGACTGCATTCTCATCAAACAGAGTATTGAAGAACAAAACACCGGTTTGGTTGATGGGAGATTCGAAGGGTACCAGCGCGCATTCACCGAGGTACGATGCTCCTTCATCCATGGCGATCATTTTTTTCAACAGTTCTTCATTTTTTTCGGCATGGCATTCCACTGCTTTTCCGTCTTTGAAGACAAAGTGGAATTTTTCAATCATCTGGCCATGATAGCTGAGCGGCTTGGAGGCGTAGACAACGCCTTCGGCTTTTCCGCGGATTGGGGTAGTGAAGCACTCTTCCGAAGGAATGTTGGGGTTGAAATAGATGCCTTTCAAGCTGGTTTCGCCGCCACCGAGCCACAAACATTTGTCGAGCATCCAAACTTTCAAGTTCGTGCCATTGCTTGCCTCATAATGCAGGTAATCCAGATTCATGGAATTTAAGCGATCGCAGCGTTGGAGCAAATCGGCATTGTGATCCTTCCATGCCTGCACCGGATCATCCGTCACGCGGGCGGTCTTTAGAATGGCATCCCACAGTAAATCCAATGCTTTCGATGCAGTCACGTTCGGGAAAACTTTCTTCGCCCAGGCTTTTCCCGGCACGGCCAGAATGCACCACTGATACTGATTTTCCATTTGATCGATGAACGGTTTCACGATCGGATACCGTTTCATCTGAAATTTGGCCATTTTTTCCTGATCGACGCCTTTAAGTCCGTCGGGATCCTCACTCATGATATAGATCCTAGCCGGATTCTTTTCAATGTAATATTTGAACCGTTCGATGACCCATGAAGGAACTTCGGCCAATGTATCGACTGATTCATATTTGATGATTGTTTTCTCAATATCCGGTGTGTTTCCCCACTCCACTTTAACATGCCTTGCACCAGCTTTATAACATGCTTCCACGACATAGCGGACAAAATCCGGCTGATCAAAGGACGCGTTGACGATCACATCTTGTCCTTTTTGAATATTTACCCCGGTGGCCGCTGCCAGATGGGCATATTTTTTCAGAATTGATTTTTTCATAAACTTCCTCCTCTGTTTTTGATTATATGGAATTATATCACATTATTCGCTTGGGAAGGCTTTTCTCTATGAAAAAAAACCGTTTTATCGTGAATATTTTGGGAATATTGGCGCTCTCTCGTGTTTTTTTTACCCCTAAAAAACTGATTACACAATTTGAAACCAACTTTGAGCAAACCGCTATTGTTACTATAGTATTCATGATAGAATGAATTATCGATTCACAATATTAGTCCAAGGGGGAATAATTCTATGAATGAAACATCGCTTCTCAAGTTACGCCGTTTTAACATGCTGATGGGAGGTCTCCATCTGATTCAGGGTATCATGATGCTTTTTCTTGCCACCAGCGTCATCCAGAACATCGCTGAATTCAAACCGATGATTACCCAGCTTTACATCTTCTTCAACCCGCTGACCAGTTCTTTGGAAACTGCTTCCCGCGATCTATTTACCTTACCGTTTGGCATTCTCGTTGCCGTCTTCCTGTTGCTTTCCGCTTTAGCGCATGCGCTCATCTCTTTACCAAAAGGGCTGAATCAAATCTACAACGCTGACCTGGAAAAAGGCATCAACAAGTTCCGTTGGTTTGAATACGCTTTAAGTTCTTCTGTGATGATCGTATTAATTTCGACCTTATTCGGAATTTATGACATCGCTTCTCTTCTCCTCATTTTCGTTGTCAACGCGTCGATGAACCTTTTCGGTCTTCTGATGGAACAACTCAACGCCGGAAAAGAAAAAGGCAAGTTGCACTGGGGTCCTTTCATCTACGGCTCGATTGCCGGAATTACTCCATGGGTCGTGATTCTGCTTTACATGTTCGGTACCGGAAACTATGATCAGGTTCCGTGGTTTGTCTGGGCGATTGTGGGAACTTACTTTGTCGCCTTCAACACCTTCCCGATTAACATGGTTCTGCAATATCTCAGAGTCGGGAAATGGAAAGACTATCTCTATGGCGAGCGTACCTACATCGTGCTCAGTCTGGTGGCAAAATCCATCCTTGCCTGGCTCGTGCTTTTCGGCGCAATGCAACCATAAAATAGATGATTAAATAACAAAACCGGTTAGGAAAAATCCTGACCGGTTTTTTTTGTGCTATACAAATGATTAGGGGCGATTGGCAAAATCCTGAAACTCATTCAGCTGAAGAAGGAACCATTCTTTGACCGTAGAATCTCCGCTTTCTGCTTCAAGTAGATCAAGCAACTGGTCCAGTGATGCATTTTCTTTCACATATTCCTGATAGTACGCGGCAAGGATGGTTTTCATCCGTTCGACATCGCCATCCAGAAACTCCTCCACGAAGTAACGGAACATGGCGGGTCCGTGATAATAGATCAGGTATGCGTACTGATTGCCATAGTCATCCACATGCCGTAGCATATTCACTCCGAGATTGGCGTTGTAATAGGTCACATACGCCGGATTGAGGCTGGAACGGACATCAAGGTATCCATTGTATCCATTCACCCCATAAAGATCATAATAATAGAACGATACCGCATACGTGGTCAGCGCCTCATCGACAAAAGATTCGTTCGCCTGATCGTTGCCGATCATCGAATAGAACCACTGGTGAACCAGTTCGTGGACCACCGTGCCTTCCTCGATTTCCTCGGAACAATAGACGATTCCGCTGCTTTCCATCCCGTAAAAATAGCCATATTCAAGTGTAAAGTGATCATAATAATAATCGCCGACCGCACCTTCCATGGTCACCATCGTATTTTCCAGGTACTCGAAGGACGCTTCAATTTCCGCATTCGTCAGCGATCGGGTGGAATAGATGGAAAAGTCCGTGCCTTGAAGGTTGCGTTCATAGAGATGATAAGAGGAAGAGGCGCAGAAGGAAAAATCACGCGCATCTCGCAATTCATAGTGATAGATCTTCCGTCCGGCGTTACTTGTAACAGCGGTCATATCGCCCCCGGATGCAATTAGATAGCTGGAAGGAACGTCGATGGTGACAAAATAATCACCGATCTCGTTATAATAGGTTTCGCCGCGGAAGGAGAACGGTTCAACATGCCATCCGTCTGTTTCCATCATCGCCACAAAGGGATAGAAGAACATGGTTAGATAATAATCGCCATAATTGGCAATGCGATTATCCGGCCAGTAAGCAAAGTCATAACAATAGGTAATGGAGATCCGCTGCCCTTTGGGCAAAGATTCAGAAAGATTCACATGGTAGGCGGTGTCATCGCTGCCTTCGATGGTGTACACGGCATCGACTCCATTGATTTTGAGATATTCCATCTGAATGTTGTAGGCGGATCCCCCCAGATTCATCGCGTTCGGATAGAGCAACAGATAGAGATCGTCGAGATCATATTGTTCGTTCTTATAGGATAGTTCGCCCTCTACTTTTAACCGGTCGTTCGTATCATCCAGGGTCAGGTCCATGACATAGACATTGTTTTCACTGACAATCGGCGTGGTGGTGGTTGTGGGGGTTGTTTTTTGGCAAGCCAAAATAAAAATGAGGAAAAAACCAATCAGGAAGCCTTTTTTCAAAGTACCCACCGTTCTTTCTAAAGATCAGAGTAATTTTTAAACACTATAAGACGCATGTGAAATCTTACTGTTTGGCGACCACCGCAAAATAGGTGAGATCCTCATCGCTGTCATTGATGAGGCTATGGGCGTGATTTTTAGGGCAATAATGGCACAATCCGGCTGATACCGCTTCATAAGCGCCATCCATCAGTACTTTTCCGTGCCCACTGATAAAAAAGATAATTTCACTGCTGGTTTGATGCGTATGTAGACCGATCGAAGCGCCGGGAATCAGTTTTCCGCTCATGATTTTGTTCAGATCATCGGCGAAGATTTTGGTGAAGGTAATTTTCTCTCCGCCATAAAATTGCGGGAATTCCGCATAGGACATTTTTGAAAAATCCAGGATCATATTTGCACCTCGTTCAATCTTTTTTCGTGATGTTGATTGGATATAGGAACATTCTAACATTCCCAGGAATAAAAAACAAGGCCGCCAAATGGACTCTTTCTGGAGAGATATGAAAACCGGCACTTTCTTGTCTTTCATTTGGAAATGTGATAAAATTGAACCGCGATAAGGAATCTTTATTAAAAATGGATTTTTTACTCTCCTGACGAAAAGGAAAACAACATGAAGAAAATCTTTTCCGTTTCATCCATTTTGATTGATTTGGTTACGGCTTTTTTGATCATGTCGATCCTGTATTTTTTACAGTCGGACACGATCGAATTTTTCTATACACTTCGCCACCTGCTGATCGCGGATTTTTATACACAAATCCTCGTCTGGATCGGTTTTTTCATCCTTCTTGCGCTATCGCGGATCTGGATTCACTTTCTCAATCGCGGTGTGATTCTATCGATCTGCAGTTTGGTCTTTATCGCGCTTTTCAGTCAAGTCGCTCCGACAGTATCGTTATCCATCGGCAGTCTCATTCTGGCGGTCCCGTTCGTGTTTGGCGCTATTTATGCCTATGAAGCTCCGAAGAACAAATCCGAGAAAAAATGGGTGACTGTTGTAAATCTTGGCTTGCTCGTGCTGGCCGGATTGCTTTTCGCTCTCATTATTTTGATCTTTTCTCTGAAAACACCGCAGTTTTTCCCCATCTATCCGCACAATGATTCCCTGATCGGCGATGTCATGCTTTATTCTGACTTTCAAAAGAATCTCTGGAAACTTAGCACCGAGATTTTTCTCTTTATGGCTGGGCTATATGGTGCGGTCAAACTCTTCAAACTCGACCGCAGAATGGGTAAACTTTCCCAGTGGCTGTCCCTTGGCGTGGTCTCGTTTGTCCTGCTTGCGTCCGTCACTTGGCTTTCGCTTGTGATGGTGTACCGCACCAAAGCGGTTGTGACCCCCACCTACGACTTTGGAATCTTCACCCAGATGTTTTACAACATGGCCAACTGGAAAGGCATGGTGACGACGCTGGAGCGCGGCATTGTTCTCTCGCATCTGTCCGTGCATTTTTCTCCCATTTACTATCTTATGCTACCGCCATTCCTCTTGTTTCCGTATCCGGAAACCCTGCAGGTCCTCCAGGTCGTGACGCTGGCGAGCGGCGTCGTTCCGCTCTATTTCATCATGAAACACCTAAAAACTCCGCCGCTCTTTCGCACCTTGATATTCTTAATGTATCTCGTTCATCCCGCTTTGATCACCAGCGGCTATTATGATCTGCATGAAAACTGCTTTTTAGCACCGATGTTATTAACTCTGTTGTACTTCTGTCTCAAACGCCAGTGGATCGGCGTGTTGGTATTCACCACGTTATCCCTGCTGATCAAAGAGGATTCCGTTCTCTATGTGGCGTTAATTGGATTGTATGTCATCTTTACCAAAAAAATGGGTGAATGTACCAAGAAGGATCCCTCGATTCTGATGGGATTAATCATGATTCTAATCTCCGTCTCCTACTTCTTCGCCGTCCGCACGTTCCTATCAGACACGGGCGAAGGGGCAATGTTCTGGCGATATGACAATTTGATGGTTTATCCGGAAACCGGGCTCTTCGGGATTGTAATCGGAATCTTTCAAAATCCCACTTATTTCTTCGCAACGCTATTTTCTCCCGCTAAGTTGACTTCGTTTCTTTGGGTGATCGCATCCCTCGGGTTCATACCGCTGCTTGTCAGAAAACCAGCTGATTTCCTGCTTTTTGTCCCGTATGTGGTGATGAATCTCGCCAGCAATTACCGGTATCAAAGCGAATTTGGTTTTCAGTACTTCTATGGCAGTGTTTCAATGTTGGTGTTCATGGCCATTTTAGCCGAATTCGAACATCGGAATTCCACCATCACCCCCTATTCAAAAGTCATGAAACATCTTCTTGTGCTGTGTGCCATCTTCGGTTTCTCCGTTGGGGTCATTGTCAGCGGGGAGTCCGCCTATGCCAGACGATATGACATGGAAAACTACTTGGCCAATCCCACTCAGTATAAATCAATCCGGTCAAGTCTGATCTCGATTCCGGAAGACAAAGTGGTTGTGGGAACCGGTCTTCTCACCACATATCTCGCTGATCGATATATCCTCTACGATTTTGACTATTATGCGCAGCATCCAGAAATCACCGGTATTGATTATCTCATCATTGATCGCCGGTTGGAGGATGCATCACTGAATCGATTTGTCGAGATCTGTGAAAATCGTGGATTTGTGCTCAGTGAATTGTCCACCGAATATCTGATCATCTATGAAAGTGCCGATGACTAATGATTTTATTCTGAATCTATCCCATTTTTTCAAAAAGAAATGCCTGAATCCGATCAAACGGATTCAGGCATTTTCATTTATTTCTTTGAAGATTTACTCTGGATCGTACAATCCGAGAATGACTGAAGCAACTCCGCCTTCGACTTTTCCAGTCGGCAGTGCCGCCTGCACTTCAAGGTAATTAGGCTGCGGTGGCATTGGCAAACTGTAGGTGGTGATGAAAGCTGTGATCGCACCAGGTACTCCACCGTAGGTTGCTGCATTGTTTGCTACCCATGCTGCCATATCGAGAGAATTCATTCCTGCTCCTGCAAGGTAAGGATTTAACCCCGAAAGATTGAAGAAAGCATCAATTGAAACGATTTGTCCTGCTGTAGATTGAGAGACTCCGTATTCTCCCATCAATGATGCAACAGCCGCACCAAAGGTCGATAGATCCGAATAAATACCTACTGGGAATACAAAACTTCCTCCAGAATCGCGCGGATCGGTATCCATGAAGTCGAAAGGTCTGTAAATGTTTGTCATTAATTCGTTGGCATCCGGGATATTGAAGGACACTTGCGACCCGGTCACATTGACTCCTTCCACTTGAGTATAGGCCCCTTCACGCGGCAACTGGAACATGATGAAGTTGATCATTTCGGTCTGTAGACCGGTTGTCGGTGATTCAATAGTTTTCACAATCGATTTTCCGAGCGGTAAAATACCAGTTTGAATGCCGGATTTGATCGATGTTACAGTCGGGGTCATGCCATAGACTTTGAACCAGGCTTCCTGTCCGGAAATCCAGTTATCTACGGTTGTCGCGGTATCAATAAATACTTCAGGGTCGTTTCCATCGGAATAAGCATCTTCGATGTGGATTGCAGCACCACCGGAAGTGTCAATGTTGGAATTCGTAACAACCAAACCACTGATGGCGTATCCGAGGAAGCTGCTTGCCCATGATTCATAGATGTGGACATAATCAATATACGTAAAGTTTTCAATTGTTCCACCTGTTTTGTATCCTAAAGCGGTACTGAAGAATCCCATCACCGTCATACCAATGTTCACATTGGTGAAACGGTTGGTTCCGGATTTGAGCACGATGCCGTTGTATCCGCCGGAGTTCAGAGACATGAGCGCTTCGGCAGAGGCGATTTCTTCCGCAGACAAGTTGTAGTTGACGGAAGGAGTGACGGTGTTACCAATGATGGTTAAGTTGTTCATCTCAAGCGAGTTGTCATTGATTGAATTGAATGGATCAACCGCATAATTGAAGATACCAATACGAGAGTCGACGACCACGAAGGATTTGGCAAAACCGACATTCTTCCATTCTCCGGTCGGGTCACTGTTCACATTCATGTAGGGGAGATCGGATCCGTCAATGGTGAAGTAGTTGCCATTCACCACGAGATTGTCAGGTGATCCGGGGGTTGTCGCACCCAGACGGGCATAAACAGCACCTGCTCCGCCACTGATGTAATTATTACTTCCATCAAAAACGAAACTACCATTTTTCGGCGATCCGTCCGCATTCATTTGATCTGGTCGCAGTTCGCATGTAATGTCGGAATGGATGTTAATGTTTTCAATTGCAAAATTGGCGAATGCCAGTTGCAGTTCAGCATTTGTAAAAACGTTATACCCGTCATTCACCGTGAATTCGAACTGGACGGCGTCACTATGAATTTGTATAGTCTGATATTTCGGTGAAACCTGAACTTTGAATTTTTGACCTACAGCAGCAGCGGAAAACTGGAACTCTTGATTAGCGAGCACAGTCACATAAGTCGAAAGCGTCGTGGAGAGAACATCATAGCTGCCAGTTCCTGTATTCCACAAAGAGAAGGTGTAAATCAATTCGCAAGCATTTTGATCGACGCGGTTGCCAATGTTATCCAAAATCTTGAGATCAAAGTGGAACGGGTTCGATGATCCGACGAGATAGGGATGTAGGGTCTTATCTTCATAGGCCGCGAGCGTCGCAATGTTGTATTTCGAAAGGTTTGTATCGAGAGCGAACTGATTGATATTCGTAATGACTTTGCCAAAATACGTCTTAGTCTCTCCAGTAGAGATAGTCTTGACCGAGAAGCGGAAAGATCCTGGCACGCTCTTTGTTGTCAGTTTGTTATTCAGAGCGGTAACGCAATCGTCTCCGCTCAAAATGGTCAGTTGATAACCGCTGACAAAGTTGTAAACCATGTCGCTGTAGAATAAGTAGATGGCGCTATTTTCAGTTTTCTCGACGATGAAGTAGTCGTAATACTTAGTTTCTGTGACTTCACCAGGGTTTTCTGTTTCCGAGGTTTCAATAATGATTGTGGCAGTCTCGGAAGCAAGTCCAGAAATCTGATTAATACCATCTCCCAAAGCAGTGACAATCACCGTATGGGTTCCGACTTTCAAAAGGATACCATCGACGAACGCATAGGAAACCGCTCCGGTTACTTCGTTGATGATGCAGTTGGAGGCAAGAATGGTATGCAGTGTTCCATCAACAAGAATGGAGTAGGAAGACGGATAAACATCATTGACTTTGCCCTGCGTCCATGTAACGATCTGTGTTCCAGTTGTAACGGCGACACCAGTAGGAGCTGGGAAAGCCTCCAGTGCGATCCAGTGTGCGACCAAAGTCAAGTTTGTAGTGACGCTAGCCCAAAGCATCTCTTCAATGGTCCATTGATCATCACTAATAGCCGCGTTAAACCAGCCATCAAAGCGGAATCCCGTTTTGACTGGTGTCCACATCAGATTGTCTGCGGTTATAACATTGGTTGCGGACCCTTCTTGGCTGAAGATGGCCGTAATGGTGCCAGCGTCCATGAAGGTTACTGTTTTGACTCCATTTTCATAATAGAAAGCGAAGACAGTCATGTTTTCCGTTAAGTTCGTAAAAATCGTATGATCCCAAACGACCGTGTATCCATCGCGGGCGGTTGGCCAATCAACATCGGCCAAAGTTCCATTATAATCTATGGTTCTTGTCAGGCCAACAACTGCAGATCCAGTGGGGTTTTGAATAAAGGTGACATAGATCGTCCGTACTTTGAAGGATACATAAAGAGTAGTATCAACGGTGGCGACGAATGAGAAATCCGCATTCGTGTAGGTTTCAGAATTTATTACCAGATTGATAAAATCATTGCCCGTGAGGCTTGTTGTCGGAGCATAGGTTGATCCGTAAGTCACCGAACGGGTGATGGTTTCGGGAGATCCCGGAATTGGCGTGAGACCATCGGAAGCATAATAATAACGGATCACCGTAATGGTCAGCATTTCTGCATTCCACGATGCGAACAAATATAAAGAACTTTCAACGACTGCGGCGCTGGTGTACGCAGTATTCAGTTCATCCACCCAGCCCTGGAATGTATTGCCGGTACGAACAGGATCAACTAAAGCACTGAGTGTTCCGCCATGGCGAACCTGGAATGTGGTGTTGGTTCTCTCATCATTGTAATCGAGTTCTACGGTATAAGTGATGCGAACATAGAAGACTTTCAAAACGAGCGATCCATCGCCAGCGATATTACCGGAAATCACGGCATCTGCATTGTCGGCTTCATAAGCAAAACCTTCATAGGAGTTGATCGTGGCTGTTGCGGTGGTATCAGTGGTTCCGAATAAGCCATTCGAATCAGCTAAAGTGTACTCATCGTCTAAAATGTTCTGTTGCCAATACTCGACAATATAATCCGTTGTGGCGTTGGCTACCCATTTTGCGTAAATGGTGTTGCCATTCAGCGGCATCGTGGTAAATTCATAAGCGGTTTCTAAGGCTACGTCATCAAACCAGCCAAGGAAAGTATATCCATCTCTCGTTGGAGCGGTCGGTGCAACAACAGCACTTAAATATTCCGCCGTCAGATCATCAATTAACGATCCTTCATTTTCAATGAAAGTAATCGTGTATTGATTGATTGTCCACTTTGCATAAAGGGTTATGTTTTCAGATGGCATCGTGGTGAAGGCGTAAAGGGTGGTAAAAGGATCTTCTTCTTCATACCATCCTGCAAAGGTATATCCGATTCTTGTCGGTTCAGTCGGTGCAAGAATCAATGTTTCAAACGGTTCGAAAATAGCACTCACTGATGATCCTTCATTGGAATCAAAGGTGATCGTGTAGGAGTTGCGATCGTAGTAGACTTCAAGCACCAACCCGCCATCCGCGGCGATGATGCCGGAAAGAATATTATTCGCATCGCTTGCATTATGGGTGAATCCGACAAACGATTTGATCTCCGCATTGGCAATGGCGAGGGTTTCTCCAAAGACGGAGTTGTCACTTTCGAGAAGAATTACCGTCAAATTGTCCAAATCCAATGCATAGTAATTCACTGTATACGTTGTATCCGTTGCGGCTTTCCATTTGGCATACAAGGTAATGTTGCCGGATGGCATCGTCGTAAAAGTGTAGGTGACAGTCAGCAGTTCATCCGAGCACCATACCAGGAAATCATATCCGACTTTGGTCGGAATCGCCGGTGCCGTGACTGCTGTGCCGAAGTTCTGCGTAATGGCGGTGACTGCCGATCCTTCGTTGGAATCAAAGGTGATCGTATAGGCGTTCACAGTCCATTTTGCGTAAACACTACTGTTTTCAGCGGGCATCGTCGTAAATACATAAGCATTTGTTAATTCAGTTTCTTGATACCAACCGGCGAAGGAATATCCGGCTTTGGTCGGAGCGGTCGGAGCGGTCACGGCGGTATTGTAATTCTGAGTGATCGCCAGAACCGTCGATCCACCATTCACATTGAACGAAATGGTATATGAATTGATGTTCCATTTGGCGTACAGAGTGAGGCTGGCTGACGGCATGGTGGCGAAAGTATAACTCGTTGTCAATTCGGCTTCTTTATACCAACCGCCAAAGCTATATCCGGTTTTGGTTGGAGCGGCCGGGGCAGTGACTGCGGTCGCAAAGTCTTGCGTAATCGCGGAAACAGAGGACCCGCCATTCGATTCAAAGGAGATCGTGTAGGCGTTAATGGTCCATTTTGCGTAAACCGTAATGTTTGCGGCTGGAATGGTTGAAAAGACATATGCAGTGGTTAATCCCACTTCCTGATACCAGCCCGCAAAGGTATATCCCGCTTTGGTCGGAGCGGTCGGAGCGGTCACCGCGGTATCGTAATCCTGTGTTACCGGTGCGACTGCGGTTCCGCCATCCACATTGAACGTGATGGTATACGGGTTAATGGCCCAATGGGCAGTAAGAGTCATATTGGTAGTTGCGGTATACTGAGTCGTGCTTTCAATCTTGGTGTCCACTTCTCCTTCCAAATACCAGCCGGCAAGGGTGTAGCCGGTTTTGGTTGAAGTCGGTAATAACCCGAATAGCGCATTGAAAACAATGGGTCGATCCGCCACTGCGGATCCGCCATCGGCATTAAAGGTCACCGTGAACAGTGCCTCATCCCAGTTGGCAAAAAGCGTCATGCCACTGAGCGGCATGGTCGACTGCGCCGTAAAGACATATTCGGTTGTGAGTGCTTCATCGGAATACCAGCCGGCAAAAACATAGCCCGGGCGGGTCGGATCGGCCGGCTTCGTAATGACAGACCGATAGGCGGCATTGATATCCGCTACCGCGGAGCCATCGTTTTCATCGAAGGTTACAATATAAGAAACCATCGTATAGGTGGCGGTAACGGAAAGATTCTCAGTTACGTTGTTGAACGCTTTATCCCATCCCGTGACGACATAACCATCTTGTCCGGTATAGGTTGGAGCCGTGGCGGCGTGTCCCCATTCAATTTGTTGACTTTCACCAATCGGAGTACCGGTAACACCGTAGAAAACAACGGTAAATACTTTAATCTGATAGGTCGCGGTAATGGTCAGCGGTCCGGAAACCGGTGCGGGACTGGTGAAACTATACCCGGTCCAGGCGACAAAGTTGTATCCATCCACCACTGGAATTGTGGGTTCTGTCACCATATCTCCGTGTTTCACGGAGGCGGTGCCAATGTCATCACCCAGAGAGTTCACAAAGGTGATCGTATAGTAGTTATCAGAGTAAACAGCCGTAACTGTCTTGTTTTCAATAATATTCGAAAAATCCATTACGTCCCAAGCCGCGCCAAAACCGACTTTGGCCGGAACGGTCGGAATGTTCGTTATGGTTTCCCCATGATTGACGGTTCTGGTCGCAACGAGTGCACCATCTGCCATGAATGTCACAGTATACGTAATGATCGTCCATTTGGCGTAAAGCGTCGTATCTTCACCCGGCATGGTTGCGAACGTAAATTCTGTCGTGCAGGCTGCATCGGTAAACCATCCGCCAAACGTATGTCCGACTTTAGTCGGGTCTGCGGGTTCAATGAGCTCTGTATTGTAGTCCTGACTGATCGGAGCAACGGTCGATCCCCCTAAAACATCAAAGGTGATCGTCGGATGATTGATCGTCCATTTGGCATAGAGGGTCGTTTCACCCAATAAGATAGCCGCAATATCAAATTCGGATGAAAAATCCGATTCATAGAACCATCCCTCAAATGTATATCCAGTTTTCGTCGGTGTGGGTATTTGATCCGTTGAAAATGAAGATCCTTCCAACACGATGTCGGCGATCGGATCGCCACCATTAACTTCAAAGTGAACGGTGATCGGCTCACCGCATCCGAGTAAAGTAAGAAACATCATCGTCATCAGGATCCATAAACCGATTCTTCTACACTTCATTGCTTTTTCCTCCTCGTTCATTTCTTTTTACTCAAAAACATCTGGATCATCAATATCTACTTCTGATTCGGTCGCAAACAACAAAGTGACCGAATCCTCTTCCATTGTTTTAATATCCCAAATCGTCACCGTGACCGCTTTTCCGATTGCTGCCGGATCAAAGATTACCACGACATAGTGTTCCGCCACCGATGAAATTACCTGCACACCGCTGTCTTTATCCACTTTTGCTTTGATGCCGTCCTGATCGGAGTCTTCCGGAGACACGACAAAATCAATCCGATAGGTGTACTCTTCTTCCGTGATGATACCTTTCACGAAAAGAATTTTTTCACCGGAATTATTCATTCGATTGTAATCAATGATTTCCAGCGTCGCAATTGGGGGAAGCGTATTGCTTTCGGCTAAAGTTCCCCAGATGCTCACGGCCATGATCGACAATGCACCGAGAGCCACGACGAGAAAGATCAAAATCTTTTTGTTCATAGAGTGCTCCTTGTTTCGAAAAAACTAGAATTCGATATCGGAAAAATAATATTTCACCACATTTTTAAAGATGTAAAGCCGGGCAAGAAAGAATGCAATTGCCAAAACGATAATGCGAATCCATCCCGAGGCGTAATGATCGATCAGCAATAACGCGCTTCCGATCCCAAACAAAAGACTGATGACAATATCGATAACGATTGCTTTCGAAACATTGGTATTCCCTGAAAGCGACCCCGTCGAAGCATAATCTGATAATTTCGGCGATAATAAATCGATTTGAAAACTCCAAAGAATATGCCCGGCGTTGACAAAGATGACGACGGCATACATCAGCCAGATATCCAGATCCGCAAACTGCGGCAGGGCATAGCGCGTTCCCTCAGATCCGAAACGAACCAGCAACTGATCGATGACTCCAGATAATTCCGGCAACAAGTAGTTGAAAACCAAAAAGCTGAGAAAGATCATGATTGTCGAAAAAATCAGATTGAACGTTACTTTCGCCCAGCACAGCACTTTCGTATCCGAAGGAGCCATCTTGACCAGGATGAATTC
>Ga0209373_10002939_pt1 | contig 16383 bp, 14 predicted proteins | sample Higcelweek5metaG_FD_187173 | JGI IMG/M metagenome (GOLD analysis project Ga0209373, IMG submission 187173) | Freshwater pond sediment microbial communities from the University of Edinburgh, under environmental carbon perturbations - High... | ecosystem: Environmental > Aquatic > Freshwater >... | reverse complement strand
CATATATTCCGATCTGCAATCCGGAGAAAAAGGATTACCGGACGCGTTGGGAAATGTCCATGAAAACACAGGAGTATCCGGTTCGGGATGCGGAGACGCTGCAGCCGGTTTCTCTTGCGGCAAACGAGAATCGGCAGTTTTTCCTGACGGTGAAAGCCCCGGAAGATATCCCGCCCGGTCTCTATACCGGGCAACTGGCGATTGCTTCGGATCAGGGGGCCATCGGTTCGATTGAAATCGCCGTCAATCTTCTGCCGTTCCGGCTGGCCGGGCCTAAAACCAATTACGATCCGCAACGTGATTTCATTCCCAGCATCTACCATGTCAGCGTGCTTGATCCGGAGAGCAAGGGCGATTTGACGCCTTTTTACCGAACCCAAGCTCAATATTGCAATGAATTGCAGAATCTTCGCCGTCATGGTATCCTGAACCCCCTGTGTTACCAATTGCAGAATGCCCGGGGAAGAAAGCCGTGGGATCCGGATGAATTTCGCAAGGTTCTCCAATTGCGGCAGGACGCGGGGTTGTCGAACCGGCCGCTGTTTCTCTCCGGGCCGGAATCCAATTTAGGTCAGGGGTTTGCCGAAACGCCCCAGGCCCTGGAATTGGCGAAAAAGCGGGTCGGGGAAATTCTCGATATCGTTGAAGAAATCTGCGGGCATCGCGATGTTTACTTCTATGGCATTGATGAACTTCGGGGGCCGGCTTTGCAAAAACAACGCGGCATCTGGCAGGCCGTTCACGATGCCGGGGGGAAAGTCTTTGTCGCCTGCAATGACATGAAAGGGGTGCATGGAGAAAGCAGTTTCAAACTGGTCGGCGACCTTTTGGATTTGGTCGTCTATTCAGAAACTCCTTTCCGCGACGAAGCGGCCAAATGGCACAGCCGGGATCACCGGATCTGGAGTTATGACAATCCCCAGGGCGGAGTGGAGAACCCGGAACTTTATCGCCGCCACTACGGATTGCTGCTTTATCTCAATAATTATGACGGGTCTGCAACCTATTGCTATTATGAAGCATTCGGGAATCCGTGGGACGATTTTGACTTCCCCGTTTTTCGGGATCATCCCACCGCCGACGGCGTGGTCGATACCATTGCCTGGGAAGGCTGCCGCGAAGCCGTCGATGACATCCGCTATGCGACAACGCTGCGTGAGGCGGCCGCCGCGGCTCGCAAATCCGGCGATCCGGCAAAAACCGCACTTGCCGATGCCGCTGAAAAGTGGCTGAACACACTGGACGTTGAGAACGGCGATCTGGACGGAATCCGGGCGGAAATGATCCGTTGGATTTTGAAATTGCAGAACATTCGACCGAAGTCACATCAAACGCCGGAAATTCCCCAGGCGCAAAAAGCCCAATAGCCAAGCGCCGCGCCGAGCGCCGCGAAGAGCAGGATCAGCACCAGCCGGACCAGCCATTTCCGCGGCGGACGCTTCTGGAACAGGTCCACCAGGTCCTGCCGGAGATAGTGGGAATCCGGAATCGGCGGAACGAAGCTGAAGATCGCCCCCATCCGGCGGCTGAGCCGCATCGGGCGGTTCACCGCGCAGCCGTTCGCCTCCAGGAAACGCGACAGGTTGCGGCGGTAGAGCTTGACCAGCGAAATCGCCACCACCGGCCCACCGAATACCAGGATGATCCCCAGCAGCACCGCCAGCACGTTCCAGATAGAAATATTCGCCAGCGATTTGACGATGAAGGCGATCGAACTGCCCAAGGCAGCGATGCCAATCCCGCCGCCCATCAGCATCATCGAGCCCGAGACGGCGGGCGTCTGCACCTTGGCCGGAGCCGCCGCCGGGGGCGCGACCGCCGCCGAGGCCGCCGCGCTGAAACTGCTCCCGAGCTGCTTTTGCGCTTCCGAGCCTCTGGTCGAGAAAAACCGGTCGGCCTGCCCGCCGATGAATTCACCGAATTTGTAGAAGGGCATCCGCAGCGCTTCCGAGACCGAAACCGGCTGCTGGACGAGGTCGGTGATCTTGGCGTCCCACACCTCGCCGTCGGCCGAAAAGAAAATCCCGTGCTTGTTGGGGAAGAAGTTCCGGATGTTCCCGCTGGTCACCGCCACGGCCAGCTTCATCGTCTGCAAGGCGCCCGGCTTGCCGGTGACCGCGTCGAGGTAGATGACGCAGATGTCGCTCAGTTTGGCGATCGCCTTGTGCTCGGCCGGGTTGGCGACGACCGTGGCCAGGGTGAAGCTCCGCCCGTCCATCACCAGCCGCCCCGCCTGGAGCAGCGAAGGCGATTGCGGGTTGAACAGCAAACTCAGATTGACAAAATTGTTCAGGAACTCCAGCAAGTGACGCTGGAGCAGGATCAGCTTGTGCAGCCGTTCGCACGCCGCGATCCGGGGCGCGGCCGCCAGGTCGGCGGCGATGGTCGTTTGCAGCGACCCGATCAGGTCGTCCGAAATCCAGCGGCGCAGCCGGTCGGGGTCGCAGCCGTCGAACGCCGTTGCTGGTTTCGCGGCCAGCCAGGCGGCATATGGGGCGAGCCGGGCCTTGAGCTGTTTCCAGTTCTCGAACGTCAGCGTCGTTTCCTGCACGTACTCGCGCGCACATACGGAATTCCGGAACGACAAGATCGCCTCGCGTTTGAGCGGGTTGAGTTTGCCGGAAAAATCAAATGCCCCGTCCTTTCGCGGTTCGGCGAGCGGGGCCGCGCTGAAGAATTCGCGCACCGCCCGGTTGTTGAGCGGATCGACCGTCGCCTCGATTTTCGCCAGCCGTCCAAGCGTTTCGCCGCCGAAGCGGCAGGCATCGCAGGCGATGAAATAGTTGTCGAATTCGGTTTCAAGCACCGCGAAGGCGGCGTATCCGGCGGCGGTTTCTTCGCCGAACGGCAGCAGGGTTTCGGAGCTGGAGGCCGGTGCGTCGGTCCAGTTCAGCCAGGCCGTGGCCGCTTCGACGAACCGGTCGAGCAGGGCGCTGTCCACGCCTTCCGCACCGCAGATGTCCTTGACGCCGCCGGTGTATTTCATGGCGGCGGCGACCACTTCGGCGGCTTCCGGCGTCGCGGCGGCGTCGGGCGGGATGATGCCGTCGCCGTTCCGGCGGGCGCAGGAGACGATCTCTTTTTCGCTGCGGATCTGCGCGAGCGAAAGCCGGGTTTCCCCGTCGTGGCCCAGGTTGGCGAGCACGAGTTTCGCGGCGTCGAGCAGTTGCGCCCCTTCCGGCGTGGCGTCGTCGATCGCGTCGAGGTCGAGCGTGTCGCTCTGCCGTTCGAACCCCGAGAACTCCTTCAGCACGGAGAGGAACCAGCTCACCGCCCGGCGGACTTCGTCGGTGCGGATCTGGTGATCCAGGTCGTCGTCGAGAAAGCGGTAGAACTGTTCGTCGCCGCGCAGCGAGGCGATGGCGACGCTGTTGAGCGCCCAATGGGACTCGTCCAGTTCGAGCAGTCGCCGCAAGTCTCCGGCGTTCCGGATCACCAGTTGATAGGATCCGCCGATCCGGCGGAATTCCATCCGTTTTCCCTTGTCTTCTCCGGCACAGTCCATCGTCTTGTTTCCCTTGCTCCCGTTCTCCGGTCAAAGCCGGGTTCATCCCCGGCGCTCTCTCAAATATAATAGCAAATTCGCAGGAAGCTATCTTTTTTTAAAAAAAACCGAAAAAAAACGATGTCTCCCCTTGAAATTTCGAGTTTATGTATTATTGTACAGGTATATGATCAAGCAAAATTGTCCGGAAAAGACGGCGCGGGCGACTTCCAGCGGTTCGTCCCCGTGATTTTGGTGGAATTGCCCGGTTTCGGGGAGAGAAAAATCTTTTCCGTTTGTGGTTTTAATGATACAGGTAAATAAGTACATATATACTGAATAATGGGAGCCCGGCGGGGCTATGGCGAATTTTTTTCATATTTCAGAGGCAGCGGTGATCGGGCTGCACAGTTCCACGCTGGTGGCGATGGAGGCGGGCAAGCCGCTGAGCGCCCGGCAGGTGGCGACCCGGCTCGATGTCTCCTACGATCATACGGTGCGGGTGATGCACCGGCTGCGGCAGGCGGGGATTCTGAAAAGCGTGCGCGGGCCTTCCGGCGGATTCCTGCTGGGGGCCGATTCGGCGCAGATCCGGGCACTGGAGATCATTGAGATCCTGGAGGGGAAGGTCGAAGACCGTCACTGCTTTTTTCTGAACGGCAAGTGTCGGGCGCGTTGCGCGCTTTTCGGCGACCTCCGGGGGCTGATAAACCGCCAGGCGCGGGAATTTTTCGCCCGGCTGACCCTGGAGGAACTGGCGGCGAGGATGAAGGACTCCGGCATCGAAGCCGATTGGTCGTAAGAAGCAAGAGGGAGAGGAAAAGCGGCGGAGCGATCCGCCGCGCAAGCGCATCCGCGGCTTTGCCCGTCAGGGCGGAAGGCCGCCGGGAGCGCGGCGTAAGCGGAGTTCGGTCGACCCCGGACTCCGGAACCGGCGTTTTGAGAGGGGCGCCGGAACACGAGGAGCGGCTTCGCGTCGGTGCGGGAGAGGTGCCGGCGCGAAGCCGGGTGTGACCGGAAACCGGGGCCATTCCGCCTCCCGTCGGCGGTCCGTGGCGATTTCGAGTAAGCGACCGGTTATTTTTTGCGTAATGCCTATTGCGTTTTTTTTGAAAAAATAATTCTGAATTCTTAATAAATCGGTTTGCGAAACCGGCGAAGCGGTGATATATTATCTCTGTCATAGCGGGACAGATGGTTGTATGAAGAAACGGAGTGTGGGCGATGGTCAATCGGCTTGGAGCAGAAAAGGATACTGCCGGGTGGATCTATGAATTCACCTGCAAGGCCGCGCCCGGCCGCGAAGTCGCCCTGGCCGGTTCCTTCAACGACTGGGACCCGGCGGCGGCCCCGATGAAGGATCCCGACGGCTCCGGTTGCTACCGCTGCACGGTGAGCCTCAAACCGGGTTCTTACGAGTATAAATTCGTCGTGGACGACGAATGGATCCTCGACGAAGAGAATCCGAACTTCGCCGCCAACGATTTTGGCACGCTGAATAGCGTGCTGGCCGTTTGCTGACCTGAAATGGGAATCCGTTCCGCTTTCTCCTCCTCCTATGTGGACGGCCCGATCGGCCGCACCATGCTCCGTACCGCCTTTTCGATGCTGGCGGGCACCTTGGCCATTTCCGGCTACAACATCGCCGACACTTGGTTCGTCTCGCGGCTGGGGACTGTGCAACTGGCGGCGATGGGCTTCACCTTCCCGGTCATCATGCTGATCGGCTGCGTTTACCGCGGGCTCTGCATCGGGGTGATGACGCCGGTCGCCCATGCGCTCGGCGGAAAAAAGCGGAACAAGGCGGCGCGGCTGGTCACGTCGGGGCTGATGCTGATGATGTTTGCTTCGCTGGTGATCGGCGTCTCCGGCGCGTGTTCGGTCGTCCCGCTGTTTCGCCTCTGCGGCGCGGGGGACACGGTAATGCCTTATATTCTCCAGTACATGCTGATCTGGTATGTCGGCAGTTTTACCGGCACGCTCGGCATGGCGTCGAACGACCTGCTGATTACCGCCGGGGACTCGTTTGCCGCGAGCATGCTGATGCTGGCCGGGCTGGGAATGAACATCGTGCTCGACCCGCTTTTCATTTTCGGCTGGCTGGGGTTTCCGGCGATGGGGATGGCCGGGGCGGCGCTGGCGACGGTGATTTCGCAGGCGTCCTGCGCGGGGGTGGCGCTCTGGCTGCTGCATGCCCGGCACGGGTTGGTGGCTTCACCGCGGATTCCGCGCCGGACGCTGTTCAAGGCGTGGCGGGTGGTGGTGCGGTTCGCGATTCCGGCCACGCTGGGGATGGTGTTAATGCCGATCGGTTCGGCGGTGGTGACCCGGGTGGTCGCCTCGTTCGGCGACGCGGCGGTGGCTGCGGTGGCTGCGGCCTCGCGGCTGGAGGTGGTGGCGTTCGTCTTCCCGATGGCGCTCGGGATTGCCCTGATGCCGATGGTGGCGCAGAATTACGGGGCGAAGCGCTACGACCGCATCAACCAGTGTCGCCGTTTCGCGATGCGTTTCGCGGGGGGATTCCTGTTCCTGACGGCGCTGCTCTGTTTTGTCGTTGCACCGCATATCGTGGGGTGGTTTTCGGAGGACGCCGAGGTAAAACGGATCATGGTCCTGTACCTGCGGATCATTCCGTTCGGTTTTGCGGCGGTGGAGATCCACCGGTTTTCCGGATTCTTCTTCACCGGCTGCGGCCGTCCGATGGCGGCGGCGCTTTTGAACGCGCTGCGGGTGGCGGTGTTCCTGGTGCCGTTCACGCTGCTGGCGCTCTGGGCCGGGCAACTGGCCTGGGTGTTCTGGGCGCGGCTGGCGGCGGACCTGCTGGCGGGCGGAATCGCCTGTTACGCGGCGACGCGGATGACCCGGCACTTGTACGCCGAGCCGTTCCGCCGCGCGCGCGAAACGCCGGAGGAACTTCGGCTCGAAGCCCTCAACGAAACGCTCGAAGTCAAAAACCGCTGAGTGTCCGCTCAAACCCGGATTGTTGAGGGAGCATTGCGGTTGCGTCAGTGCCGTTCGGACGGTTTTCCTGATTATTTTTCCGTTGCGGACTTTCAAAATTCCGGAAGGCGGGCTATGTTATATGGTATGAATACGAAACGGATTTTCGCAATGGTTGCCGCCCTGGGGCTGCTCGGAGTTTTTTCCGGGTGCGGCAAGTCGTACCCCGCTCCGCCTTCGGAGCGGAATTCGTTGATCCTGCGCTTTTTCGACAGCATGTCGAGGAGCGATGCCGCCGCCGCGTCGGAGCAGGGGGCAAAACTGCGCGCGATGGACCCCGCCAACGATTACATCACCCGGCTGATCACCGTCCAGCAGAGCAATACGTTCCTCCAGCGGGCGCAGGGGGAGATCAACGCCGGGAATATCGACCGGGCGCTTGCGATTCTCGACGAAGGGGTTAAGGTCTATCCGGCCAACCGCGAACTCGCCCGCCAGCGCGGCCGGGTGCGGCAGCTCCGCCACGCGAAGATGTTGCTCGACGGAATGGCGGCGGCGAGGAATTCGGCCGAGATGTCGGCGGCGCTGACCGCGGCATCGACCGGGCTCTCATCCAACATGACCCCGAAATTGCGGGACACCTTCGCCGCTTACCGCAACAAGATCGAGATCGCCGCCCGCGAGGAGGCCGCCCGGACCGCCGCGCCGGAACCCGTCGTCAAACCCGCCGTCCCGGCTCCGCCGGTTCCCGGAACGTAAGGCGGATCCATGATCGCACGGTGGCTCTGCCGGATGCTGCTTGCCGGAACGGGGATGCTGCTCGCCGCCGCGGAACCGTTCCCGGCCGGCGACGCGCTCCCCGAAATCGTCGCCGCGGTGGACGGCCACCCGATCCGGCGCGAGGCGGTGGTTGAGCGCCTGCGCGGAAGCGGCGTGCTTTCCCCCGACAATCCGCCCGAAGTCCGGAACGCCGCCGTGCGGCGCGCCGCCGAGAGCGAAATCTACTTTTTTTTGCTTGGCCGATTGCTGGCCACCGAAAGAATCGTCCCTTCCGAAGAGGCGGCGGCCCGTCGCCTTGCCGAACTGCAACGGCTGCTTCCGCGCGGACTGCCGGAACTCGGCCGCTCCGGGCTGATGCAGCTTGCCGCCTCGGAGCATTACCGCTGGAACGTCGCGCTCGAAGAATACCTGCGCCGGGTCGCGCCCGAGGTCATCGCCGTCGGCGACGCCGAGGTCGAGTTGTTCTACCGCTTGAACCAGGAACAGTTCCGGCTGCCGGAGCAGTACCAGTTCGGGGTGATCCGTATTGCGAAGAGCGTTCCCGGCGCGAAGGAGCGGGCCGAGACGGTCCGCGCCCGGCTGCGCCAGGGGGAGGACTTCGACCGGGTCGCGGCCGAGGTCGATCCGGAGGGCAGCGAGATTGGCGCGGCGGAGCTGCTGGATTTGCTGCGCCGGGGCGACCCCGCGCTGCCGGAGGGCAGTGTCAGCCGGGTGTTGGAGGAGCCGACGGCGTATTACCTCGTCAAGGTGCGGTCCAAGACGCCGGGGCATTTCGTTCCGTTCGAGGAGATCGCGCCGTATCTGCGCATCCAGCTTGTTTCGGAGAAAACCGCCGCGGCGCTCGCCGCCATTTTGCGCGGGGAGTTGAAAAAAGCGAAAGTACAATACTTCATCGGTCAATAACAGGAGATTTTATGGCGAAGGTTGCAATCAGCGCCGGGGCGATCCGGCTCGACGGGGTTCCGACCCGGATTCTTTCCGGGACCATCCACTATTTTCGCGTTCACCCCGCGCAGTGGGCGGACCGCATCGCCAAGGCGAAGATGATGGGGCTCAACACGATCGAAACCTATCTCTGCCACAATCTGCACGAGCCGGAGCCGGGGAAATTCGACTTCTCCGGGATGCTCGACCTGGAGGCGTTTCTCGATGAGGTGCGCAAGGCGGGGATGTACGCCATCGTCCGCCCCGGCCCCTACATTTGCGCGGAGTGGGACAACGGCGGGCTGCCCTCCTGGCTCTCGGTCCAGCCCGGAATTGAATTCCGCTGCATGAATCCGGCCTTCCTCGCCGCCAACGACCGTTTTCTCAATGAAGTCCTGCCGCGGGTGAAGAAACACCTGTACACGGCGGGCGGCCCGGTCATCATGATGCAGATCGAGAACGAATACGGCAGTTTCGGCAATGACAAGCCGTATCTGGAGCATATCCGCAAGGTGTTTCTCGACAACGGGATCGACGTCCCGCTCTTCACTTCCGACGGGCCGGAGAACTGGATGATCCAGGGCGGAACGCTCCCGGAGTGCTTCCAAACGCTGAATTTCGGCAGCCGCGCGGTGGAATCCTTCGCCAAAGGCCGCAAGTTCCGCCCGGAGGGGCCGGATTTCTGCATGGAGTTCTGGAACGGCTGGTTCGACCACTGGGGCGAAGAGCATCACACCCGGGACGCGGAAGACGTTGCCAAAGAATTGGATGCGATGTTGAATGCCGGGGCCTCGGTGAACTTCTACGTGTTTTGCGGCGGCACCAATTTCGGCTTCACCGCCGGGGCCAACGGCAACGGCGACAAGCCGGGCGACTACGCGCCGACGGTGACCAGCTACGACTACGACAGCCCGCTTACCGAGTGGGGCGACCCGACGCCGAAGTTTTTCGCCTGCCAGCGGGTGATCCGCAAACACTTCCCGGAGATCGCCTTCGGTACGCCGGAGCCGGTCCGCAAGCTCGCTTACGGCAAGGTGGAGCTGACCGAGAGCGCGCCGCTGTTCGGCGAACTCGACCGTTTGGCGAAGAAATCCGAATCGGTCCGGCCGCCGACGATGGAGGCGTGCGGGCAGAACTGCGGCTTCATCCACTACCGGACGAAGGTGTCGGGGCCGTTCCGCGAACGGCTCTACTTCCCGGAAGTGCGCGACCGGGTGATGGCCTATGTGAACAATGTTTACGCCGGGACGGTTTACCGCAACGACGTGGATCGTTTTCTGCCGGTCGAAGTCGGCGCGAATGGCGCGGTGATCGACCTTCTGGTGGAGAACATGGGGCGGATCAACTACGGTCCGCTGGTCGGGCGCGAGCTCAAGGGGCTTCCGCTCGGCGCGGGAATCTGCTGGCAGATGCTGAGTCACTTCGAGGTGTGGAACCTCGAACTCGACGACATCGCCCCTGTCCGCTACGGCGCGTTCGCCGGACAGGAGAACGTGCCCGCTTTCCATCGCGGCTTCTTCGAGGCCGGTGAAATCGCGGACACCTTCCTCGAATTCCCCGGCGTCAAGGGCGTGGCGTGGGTGAACGGCTTCAACCTCGGCCGCTACTGGAACATCGGCCCCGGCAACGCGCTTTACGTTCCGGCCCCGGTGCTGCGCAAGGGGCGCAACGAGGTTGTGGTGCTCGAACTCCACAAACTCAACGAAAAGTCGGTGACCCTCTCCGATCATCCGCAACTGGCGTAAGTTGCTTGAAAAAACGTGCGCCGCGGGTTATATTCCCTCAAACGAAGTGAAAAATTGCAGGGGAAATGATGAGAAACGATTTGCGCAAACTGCCGACCGACCGGATTCTGGTTTCGCCCTCGGTGCTGGCGTCCGATTTCGGCCGCCTGGCCGAAGAGATGGCGCGGGCGAAACAGGGCGGCGCCGATGTGATCCACCTCGATGTTATGGACGGGCATTTCGTGCCGAACATTTCGTTCGGTCCGCCCATCATCAAGAGCGTCCGCAAGGCGTGCGACATGCTGTTCGACACCCATCTGATGATCTCCGAGCCGAAGCGTTACGCGCAGGCGTTCGCCGACGCCGGGTGCGACCACCTGACCTTCCACCTCGAATGTCCGGGCGTCGCCGAAACCATCGATGAAATCCGCCGCGTCGGCTGCACGGTGGGGATTTCGCTCAAACCGGCGACTCCGGCGGAAGAGATTTTTCCGTGGCTCGACAGGATCGACCTGGTGCTGGTCATGACCGTCGAACCCGGCTTCGGCGGGCAGAGCTTCATGGTTGGCCAGATGGACAAGGTCGCCGCGATCAAGCGCGAGATCCTGCGTCGCGGGCTGCATGTCCAGCTCGAAGTGGACGGCGGCCTCGACGAGCACACCATCGGTACCGCCGCCGGGCACGGCGCCAACCTTATTGTGGCCGGGACCAGCGTGTTCCGCCACCCGGAGGGAATCGCCGCGGCCATTGCGAAACTTCACGCGGCGACGCCGCTCATCGACACGGAGCTGTAAAATGGGCGCGCTGAAAACCACCGTGCTGACCGGATATGAGGTTGAACTCGGCGCGAAGATGACCCCGCGCGGCGGCTGGAGCACCGCGCTCTATTATTCCGAAGGAATCATCGCCGAGCACCTCCACACCCGTTCGGCCTGTTCGGTTTTCGACCTCTGCTCCGACGGCAAGTTCCGGGTGGCGGGGGAGGGGGCCGCGGCGGTGCTCGACGCGCTTTATGTGCGCCCGTCGTCGGACCTCGCGGTCGGCCAGGCCCGCCGCAATCTGCTGCTTGCCGGTACCGGCGGCGTGGTCGATTGCCCGCTGGTGCTGCGGATGGCGGAGACGGATTTTCTGGTGCTCTCCGGCGCGGAGACCGCCGCCGCCGAATTCGCCTGGCTTTCCGCCGCCGCCGGAGAGCGCGCCGAGGTGCAGGATCTGTCGCAGCACCTCGCCTGCCTCGGCCTCGAAGGGCCGCTGGCGGAGGAGGCGCTCGATACGCTCGGCATCGGAGAACTTCCGGAGCACGGCTGCTGCAAAACCGTCGGAATCGACGGCTTCCGCGCGATTGTCGTTCGCGCCGGTTCGACCGGCGAAGACGGCTTCCGGCTGCTGTTCAACGTCGAATACGCCGACCAGCTCTGGGATCTGCTGCTGGAGACCGGCCCGGTGATGCCGGGCGGGTTCGGCGCGCTCGATTCGCTGCGCCTCGAAATGGGTTATCCGGCCTGCGGCTACGAGCTGACGCCGGAATTCTCCCCGCTCGACTCCGGCTTGAGTTCGCTGGTCCGGCTCGACGACGGCCGCGAGTTTACCGGGAAGGCGGCGCTGCTCGCCGCGAAACCGGCCCATGCCCTGATCGGGCTGGTGCTCGAAACCCGGCGCGCCGCCCGCGAGGGAGTTCTCGTGCTGAATGAAAAAGAGGAGATCGTCGGCAAAGTGACTTCAGGCAGCTTCTGCCCCACGCTCGAAGCCTCGGCCTCGCTCTGCCGGATCGACCTCGAATGCCTGCCGGGGGAGGGGGCGAAACTGTTCTGTGAAGTGATCGACGCGCGGTTGCCTGGCATCATTACCGGGCTGCCGTTCTATTCGGGCGGTTCGGCAAAAGGGGAGTTTTTCCTGCCATGAAAGGGTTGATTGTTCCATTGATTCTGGTCGCGCTGGTGCTGCTCCCGGGGTGGCCGCTCTTTTTCCGCCGCTGGAAGTACGGGAATGTGCTCTGGCTTGCCGCCACGCTGCTCGTCGTTTCGCTCGGGGCCTGGTCGATGATCTATTTCCAGTTGGAGCGCCACTATGCGCGGCTGGCCGAGGCTGAGGCGGTGGAGGCGACGCGGAAGGCACTGGTTTCCGGCGCCGATCCGCAGGCGCTGGCCGACGCGCTGGAGAAGCTCGAAGCTGAAGACGGGTTCGAGGCCGCCGGAGTGCGTTCGCGCTACCGGCTCTGGCACGACACGGTGAAGGGAGGTGCGCTGTGATTGCAAGTCCGCTTCTCTCGCTCGGATTCCTCGTCATCCTGACGATGGCGTTCCTGGTCGTTCCGCTGTGGATCGTCCTCCGGCTGAAACTGCCGCGCTGGCAGAAGGGGCTGCTCGCCTTCAATTATTATGCGCTGCTTTTGATCCTCTACCTTCACGTCATGGCGCTGGGGAGCCTTGCCGTCGCCAACGTCGTGGCCAAGAGCAATCTCGAAACGCTGATCCGGGCGCTGCGCACCGAGCCGGTCGGCAAAGTGACCGCCGCGCTCGACGAATACCTGGTCCACGACGAAAGCTCCTATTTCCTGCTTTCCGAAAAGTTCCCGGAACCGAAGGCGGCACCCCAACCGGCGGAGGGGCAATGAATTATTACGTCAGCGTGATCCTGATCCTGCTGGCCTCGCTGGCCGGGGGATGGGCCCTCGGCCGGATCGACTGGAAGCCGGTTCCGGCCTGGAACGAGCGGGCGTGGGTCTGGCGGATCACGCTCCTGTTCCTGCTGGTCTATCTGGGGATTCTCTGCTTCAGGCTCGAAGCGCTCCAGATGGGTGGCTGGGATTTCGGCATCTACGACTCGATGCTCCACAACGCCGCTTCGGGCAAGGGGCTGATGCGTGATTTCCGGGGGCCGTTCGATCATTTTTCGCCGGTATTCATGGTGTTTGCCCCGCTTTACCTGATCTGGGACCACCCGTTCTGGCTGTTGCTGATCCAGGCGGCGGCGCTGTCGCTGGCCGCGCCGGTGCTGCACGCCGCGGCGAAACGTTACTTTCCGCGCGGAATGGTGCCGTTCGCGTTGATGCTGATGTATCTTTTGAACCCGTACTGGTCGCGGCTGACGCTGTACGACTTCCACATCGAATGCCTCTACCCGTTGGTGTTCTTCGCCGCGTTTTACTGGTATGGGCGGAAGAAGCTTTTGCCGTTCGCGCTTCTTTTGCTGCTTTCGCCGCTGCTCAAGGAGGATTTCGTGGTTCCGCTGGGCGCGGCGGGGCTCTGGCTGCTGACCCAACAGGGGCGGCGGAAGCTCGGCTTCGCCATGATCGGCGCGGCGCTCTTGTGGACGCTCTTCGTCCTCAAAATCTACTTCCCCTGGATTCTGGGGTCGGGGTATTGGCATTACGGGCGCTATGAAATCCTCGGCGGGACGGCGGGCGAAACGGCGCGGAATTTCCTCGCCATGGCGGGCCGGGTGGTTCACCCCGACGGGTTCGCGGTGATGCTGAGTCTGCTGCTGCCGTTCGCGCTGCTGCCGGTGGCCAACTGGAAGATGCTGCTCTTTTTCTGGCTGCCAACGCTGGGGGTTCAGTTGGTTTCCGCCAATCCGAACCAGCAGTATTTGCTTTGCCATTATGGCGCGGCATTGATTGCGGTGACGCCGATCGCCGCGCTGTGGGGATTGCGGACGCTGCGATATCTGGTTCGCCGCCGTCCGCGGCTGTTGCGGTTGCGAAACCGCTTTGCGGGCGGCGCGGCGGTTCTGGCGTTGCTCTGCCATATGATTTATTCCGATCTGCCGCTTTCGCGCTATGCGGATTATTTGCATGGAATTCCGGGGGTGCAGGGTGGAATTCTCTCGCTGCCGCTCCAGCCGCGCTACTGGCGGACGATGGGAAGCATGTTGAATCACGCCTGGGAGGTCGAACGCATCGCCGAGGATTTGCCGCTTTCGCCGGAGACCGTCATGGTGTGCCAGAACGAAACGCAGCCTCTGTTCTACCGCCGGGCGCGGGTGTTCGACTTCCCCGAACTGGGCATGGGCAACCCCGGCAGCCGCCCCGAACATGCGGATTTGTACGTGCTCGATTCCGGCAATTATGTGGGTTATGGAAATCTCCGGCTGGTGAATGAGATCCTTTTGAAATTGGTCAATGACCCGGCATACCGGTTGATCCGTTACCCGAACGGCGTGATGATCGTCATCCGAAAGGAGCTCCTGCCGCAGTGAGCGCGTGGTGTTTGAATCGGCGGAATTTCCGGCTGCTGGCGGCGCTGCTTGTCATTTTCGGCGCGGCGCTCCGGATTTCCGGCATCGGCGGTGCTCTGGTTTACGACGAAGTTTGGACGCTGGAGCGCTATGTCGCGTCTCCGGTTTCGGCGATTTTCACCGATCTTGCCATCCCTAACAACCACCCGCTGCATTCGCTGCTGGCCAGGTGGTCGATGGAATGGCTCGGGACTGGGGTGATCCAGTTGCGGCTGCCGGTGTTTGTTGCCGGGATCGCGGCGCTGCTGCTGGCGATTCCGCTTACCTTGCGGCTCTCCCGCAGCCGGGGCGTGACGCTGCTCGTCCTCGCGTTGCTGGCGCTGAATTACCCGCTCGTCGGGTATTCGCATCTGGCGCGCGGTTACGAGATCCAATTTGCGCTGCTGCTCGCGTTCGCCTGGGGCGTCTCGGTTTTGGCGGCGAAGCCGCGCTTTCCCGTCGCCGCCGGGACTGCCGCCGCCGCGGTGGCCGCCATCCTGACGCTGCCGACTTCGGTGCTCTATGTGATCCCGCCGCTGCTCTTCCTGGTCTGGAGACAGCGGAAGAGCCCGGCCGCGTGGATGGCGGCGGTGATTCCGGGGCTCTTCTCCCTGGTCTGGTATCCACTCAATTTCCAGGCATTCCGGACCGGGCAACAGGCGTTCGGCACGGTGCTGGCGACGCCGGGGGCGTACTGCGCGTTTCTGGCGGAAGTGCTTGTTGCGCTCTCCGGCTGTCTGCTCGTTTTCGTCCCGTTCGGCTGCCTGAACCGGAAAAGGCGGCGCCTCGTCGGGGTGCTGGCTGTCGTGATCCTGTTCCCGCTCGCCGCCGCGCTGCTGACCCGGGCGGGAGGAGCGCGGGTCTATCTGCCGCTGGCGTATCCGCTGACGCTGCTGGCCGCGTTCGGCATCGGATTTTTATGCCGGAAACTGCGGAGCCGTTCCGCCCGCGTCGCGGTCGTCGCCGTCGCGCTGCTTCTGGCCGTATGGGGCTGCCGCGCCGGTTACGCCGGGCGCGAGGCCGATCTGGCCGAAGTGTTCGCCGAGGCGCGGAAACTGCCAATCAACGTGCTCCCGGTCTACCGCGGCAACGAGGCGTTCGCGGCGGAGTGGAACAACCGACCGGACATCACCTTCGACCTGCTCGCCCGCATTGGATATCAGGGCCGGGAGAAACTGTGGCTGCTTCAGATGGAGGCGGACGGGGTCAACGGACTGACCGGGGACGGCGGCGAAATCACGCTTCCGCTTGCGCCCGCCCGGATGCGAATCCCGCTGGAGCGCAACACCGGGCGGCTTTACGAATTGCATCCGCTCGAAGCCGCCCCGGAGCCGGGCTCGGTGGCGGTGGCGATCCTGCCGCCGCAGACGGAGGACCGGCTGCTTGAGAACGGCACGAAACTGCGCGGATTGTGGCCGGGCCGGATCACCATCAACCGGCCGATTCTCGCCCCGGTCGCCGACAAAGAGGGGCGCAAACTCGTCGCCCGGATGTTCGCCGTGGCGGTGGGGGAGGGGAACACTGTCGACTGGAACGCGGTTCTTGCGCTCCGCGGACCCGAGGTGCGGCTTTACTTCTGCAAATGATGGAAATCGCAGAGGTCGGAGAGCCAGCGGTTCAGCGTCTTCCAGTATTCCGGGTTGCATTCGGGCAGCGGGGAGCACTCCACGCCCGCCGCCACGAGGTTTTCGAGGAAATCGCCCTCTTTCGCGCTGGACGCCTCCGGCAGCAGCCCGTTTTCGTAGAGATAGGTGATGCGGATCACCACCGCGCACTGTTCCATGGTCCAGCGGCCCGGCGCGTCGTCGGGCAGCGAAAGCTGTTCGAGGATGCAGCGCAAGGCGTCGTAGGTGAGCGGCAGCGGCACCGCCGGAGCGGAATTCTTTAAGAGGAAGCTGCCGATCCGCCCGGCGAGCTGGAAGTGCTTCGAATTGTCCGCCAGCGCGTCGAACGCGGTAGTCAGCTCAAGCTGGCGGGCGGTGAAGAGATCGCTCTCCCCCTCTTCGTTGAATTCGACGTCGAGCTCGCGGAACAAGTCGGCGGCGGGGAATTTCTTCTCCGACAGCCGTTGGGCGCCGTTGGCCACCAGGTTCAGCCGCCCGTAGTCGGGGCTGAGTCCGGAGAGCAGCAGCGACGTCTCCTTGTACGGCTGCTTGGCGAGCACGATCATCTGGGTGGCGATCATTGACTAATCCAGTTGCTTTTTGAGTTCCGCAATGACAAGCGGCGGGTTGGCCTTGCCCTTCGAGAGCTTCATGACCTGCCCGACGAGATACTGGAGCACCTTGGTTTCTCCCGCCTTGTACTGTTCGACCT
>Ga0209373_10002936_pt1 | contig 16388 bp, 13 predicted proteins | sample Higcelweek5metaG_FD_187173 | JGI IMG/M metagenome (GOLD analysis project Ga0209373, IMG submission 187173) | Freshwater pond sediment microbial communities from the University of Edinburgh, under environmental carbon perturbations - High... | ecosystem: Environmental > Aquatic > Freshwater >... | reverse complement strand
CTCGCCATGAGCGGAAGCCCCCTGCGAAGCCGGGGCGTGCCAAGGGGGCGGCGGCGCGGCATGGGCGGTGGAAGCCGCCGCGCCTGGAGCACTGGCTGCGGCATACGGAGCCGAAGCGACCGGAGAGGAGGCGTGCGGCGCGGAGCCGCCCGCAGAGCCGCTTGCCGTGCCGTAGCCGGAACCAGACGCCTGTCCCGAACCAGCGGCGGGCGCGGGCCGAGGTGGAACGGAACCACCCGGAACGGAACCGCCCGGGCCGGAGCCGCCAGAGCTGGGCGGGGTGGACTTCGGCGGCGCTGGCCGGGGCGAACTTTGCCCGCCTCCCAGGGCGGCAAGGGGCAGAAGATCCGGCAGGCAGGCCAGGTTCAAAAGCAGAAGTTCCAGGGCCTGCGCCGGCTCCAGGCTCTTGATGACGCGCTGCTGCCCGTCCAGGGTCATTTGCCAGCAGGCGTGGATGTGCGCGGGCGTGAAGCGCCCGGCCCAATCAAGCCACAGGGCGGCTTCCTCGGCGGGCAGGCCCAGCTCCGGCACAATGGCCTCGCCAGCCTGGCGCAGCAGAAACATGTTGCGCCAGCAGCCCGAAAGCTCGCGCAGGAAGAAGCCCAGGTCCAGGCCCTGGTCGAGCACTTGCCGGAGCGTGCGGGAGAGCAGCGGCAAATCGCGCGTGGCGATGGCCTCCATGAGGGCGAAGAAAACCTCTTGCCCGGCCAAGCCGAGGCAGGAGCGCACCTCGCTCTCGATGAGCTCGCCTGCGCTGTAGGCCAGGGCCTGGCCCAAGAGCGACATGCTGTCGCGCACGCTGCCCGCGCCGCGCCGGGCGATGATGCGCACCGCGCCGGGCTCGTACTCCAGGCCCTCTATGCCCAGGATCTTCTCCAGGTGCGCGCAGAGCTCCGCCTGAGGCAGCATTTTAAACACATAGTGCTGGCAGCGCGAAAGGATGGTGGCCGGGAATTTGTGCGCCTCGGTGGAGGCCAAAATGAAGGTGACGCGCGCGGGCGGCTCTTCCAGGGTCTTGAGCAGGGCGTTGAAGGCCGCGGTGGAGAGCATGTGCGCTTCGTCGATGATGAAGACCTTGTAGCGGCCCTCAAGGGGGGCGTATCCCACGTCCTCCTTCAGGGCGCGCACGTCGCCCACGCCGCCGTGGCTGGCCGCGTCGATCTCGATGATGTCCACGGCGCTGCCAGCGTTGGCCTGGCGGCACAGGGCGCACTCGTTGCACGGCTCCGGCGCGGGGGCTTTTTCGCAATTGAGCGCTTTGGCGAAGATGCGGGCGATGGTGGTTTTGCCCACGCCGCGCGTGCCGCTGAACATGTACGCCGGGGCTATTTTGCCCGTGGCGGCGGCGCGGGAGAGGATGGCCTTGACCGCCTCCTGGCCGGCGACTTCGGCGAAGCGGCGGGGCCGGTATTTGGCGGTGAGGCTCGACATGGGGGGACTCCGGTGTTGTCTTTATGGACCGGGGCCCGCGGGAGGATTTTCCGCGCGGGCCCCGCGTCCGTGCGGGCTTAGAAGCTGTATTCCTGCAGCCAGGAGGCATAGTCCGGGTTCTCGCCCTTGACGATGCGGAAGTATTCCTTCTGCAGCAGTTGGGTGATGGGGCCGGCCTGACCGGCTCCGATGGTGCGGCGGTCCACCTCGCGGATGGGCGTGATCTCCGCCGCGGTGCCGCTGAAGAAGGCCTCGTCCGCCACATACAGCTCGTCGCGGGTGAAGAGCTGCTCCACCACCTCGTAGCCCAGTTCCCGCGCCAGGGTCATGATGCTGTCGCGGGTGATGCCCGGCAGCACGCTGGTCAGCGGCGTGGTCTTGATGATCTCGTTCTTGATGACGAAGATATTCTCGCCCGTGGCCTCGGAGACGAAGCCCTGGGTATCGAGCATGAGCGCCTCGTGGTAGCCGTCGGCCACGGCCTCGGTCTTGGCCAGCACGGAGTTCACGTAGTTGCCGCAGGCCTTGGCCTTGGTCATCATGGCGTTCACGTGGTGGCGGCAGAAGCTGGAGGTCTTGATGTTGATGCCCTTCAAGAGCGCGTCGTCGCCCAGGTAGGCGCCCCAGGGCCAGGTGGCTATGGCCAGCCGGATGGGGTTGGTGCCCGGATGCACGCCCATGACGCCGTCGCCGATGAACACCAGGGGCCGGATGTAGCCGGCCTTCATCTTGTTCACCACCAGGGTGTCGATGACGGCCTGGACCATCTCGTCGAGGCTGTAGGGAATCTTCATGTTCAGAATGTGCGCGGAATCAATCAGGCGCTGCATGTGCTCGCGCAGGCGGTATACCGCGCTGCGGCCGTCGGTGCACTCATAAGCGCGGATGCCTTCGAAAACGCCGCAGCCATAATGCAGCGTGTGGGTGAGGATGTGGACGTTGGCCTCTTCCCAGGGCACCAGCTTGCCGTCAAACCAGATCTTTTCCGCTTTCTGAACCATGTCGGGTCTCCCTGTGTGCGCGATTGTGGGGGGAGCCTCGGCGCTGCGCCAAATGGACGCGCCTGGGACTCACGAAGTCTTTGACGCTAAAAAAAACACGGCGCAAGGTCAAGGGCGGCGCAAGGCGCGCCCTGGACTTGCCGTGGCAGCTTCCGTACCATGCCTGATGCCGAACGAACTCCGCCCTGCCCTTCTCCTCGCTACGGATGTTTTCGGAATAACACCGGAAGTCCTGGCCTTGGCCGAGGCGCTGGGCGCCGAGGCTACCCTCGTTTCTCCGCACCGGGAGACGATCAGTTTCCGCTCCGAGGCCGAGGGCTACGCGGCCTTTGTCCAGGCGGGCGGGGTCGCCGCCTATGCGGCGCACGTGTGCGATGTCCTGGCTGCGCAGGGGGTTTCCTTCGATCTTGCCCTCGGCTTCAGCGCCGGGGCCAGCGCCCTCTGGCTTTGCCTGGCCAAGGCCGCCCCCTGGCTGCCCAAACGCGCGGAGCTGTATTACGGCTCGCGCATCCGCGAGCACGCGGACCTGACGCCCCGCTGCCCCACGCGGCTTGTGTTCGCGGAGCGGGAGGCGTCCTTTGATCCGGCAGCCCTGGCGCAGCGGCTTCGCGGCCGGAACTTGCAGGCAGAAATCCGCCCCGGCAGCGCGCACGGCTTCATGAATCCGCTTTCGCCGGGCTTTAACGCCACGCTCTGCGCCACGGAGCTTACTCGCCTGCAAACGCTCTTGGCCTGATCCCTTCTTGATCCTTTGAAAAAGGGAAAGGGGGAGCCCGGCGCGCGGCCAGCTCCCCCTCTGCCAGTCTTGCCGCCAGCGCGGCGTGCTACTTGTGCTTGGCCTTGGCGGGCTTGGCAGGCGCGTCTGGCTCGGGGGCCAAAAGCTCGCCGCCGCCTTCGGAGTGGGCGTTGGGGTTGCCCTCAACCTGCTCGTCCGCTTTTGCCCCTGCCTTGGAACTGGCCTTGGCGCTCGACTTTGCGTTCGCCTTCGCGCCCTTTCCGTTCACCTTGGCTTCAATTTTGGCATCCGCGGCGCTTTCCGCCTTGGCTTCGCCCTGTTCTTCGGCCGCGGCGTCGCCTTCAGCCTTGGGCTTCGGTTTCGGCTTGGGCTTCGGCTTGTGCACTATGTGCGCCGTGGCCAAAATCCTGCCCTGCTCCGGGTGCTGGCCCAGCCAGTCCACCTTGCCGGTGTTCAGGTCGTAGATGCCGCCCACGAGCAGCACCTGGCCGTTCTTCACGAACTCGCGCACCTCGACGCTTTTGCGCAAAATATTCTCCATGGTGAGCCAGACGTTGGCCTTGATGCTCTTGCTCAGCAGATCCTCACCGCTGGCGGTGGGCGTCCAGGACCTGGCCTTGGCCACGGCGGGCTTGATTTGATTGATGAGCGCCGGAATGTTGCCGTGGACCGGGGAGTTCTGCACTGCGGCGGTCACCGCGCCGCAGCTGGTGTGGCCGAGGACCAGCACCACGGGAGTGCCCAGGTGCCCCACGCCGTATTCGATGGAGCCCAGTTCGTCCGGTCCGGCAAGGTTGCCAGCCACGCGGATGACGAAAATATCGCCAATGCCCTGGTCAAGGATGATTTCAAGAGGTTCGCGGGAATCGGAGCAGCCGATAATGGTGGCCACGGGGTGCTGGCCGCCCTTGGCGGTTTCGGCCCGGCGGTCCGCCCCTTGGTGCGCGTGGGTAGGTTCTCCGGCAACATAGCGCGCATTGCCGTCCTTGAGCAGCTTCATGGCTTCATCCGCCGGCATGACAGGCCCGGACGACGAGGCGAACGCCTGCGCGCACAAGCTCAGTGCCAAAATCACAAAGGCCAGATATTTCTTCATGCCCACTCCGGAGTAAAAGAATCAACCCGTGCTCTGCTGGAACGTTCAGCTTGATGTGATAGCAAAACGCGGCAGCAGCGGCAAGCCACCCGGGGCTTTCCGGTCGTTTTAAACGTATCCGCTCGATTTTATAGCAAAACTATATCAACGGTCCGCTCTAAAGTTTTCTATCAACTATGCCGATAGACGTATCGTAAAGGGCAGAAGCAAACGTTGCATCACGGACCTAAACAACGAGGTAAGACACCATGAACGTCAGCCCCTCAGACACGGATGTCGGGAAGGGGTACTCCCTCGCCGACAGCGCCGCCATCAGCGCCGCGACAAGCCAGGCAAGCACCGCCTCTCAGGCCAATGCGTCCGGCCAAACCAGCAGCACAAGCGCGGCTGCGCCCGAAGCGCAAGGAAGCTCTTCGACCGCTGCAGGCAACACGGCTGCCAGCCAAACGGATGACGGAACCGATGCGCGCTCCAAGGCCGCGCAGGCGGGCGCCGACAAGACCACCGTCAAGGAAACGGCGCAACAGCTGAAGCAGCAGTTCCAAAACTCCGACACCGGGCTCAAGATCCGTGTGCTGGACGACTCAGGGCACACCATCCAGGTGGAGGTTGTGGACAAGAAGAGCGAAAAGGTTCTGCGCCAGATTCCGCAGGATGAGATGCTCAAGCTCTCAGCCTCCATGAAGAAGATGACGGGCGTGTTGCTGAACAAGCCCGCCTAGTTTAAGTTTTCCCCCCATTTCAAGATGCTTGCAAAAGCCTCCTTACGGGAGGTTTTTGCCTTTACTCCGAACGAACCGGATTATGCCTGGGCCAAGCCCTTGCCGCTTGCGCATGGATTCAGCCATTGCGCCTAGCGGAATGCATCTCCTGGCGCGGTTGCTCTTCCATTGCCTGCCAGTTCTGCGGCATTGGCGGAGTTACTTGGCGGACTGTGCCCCACGCAGTAAGTGCAAGCGGCCATTTCGCCATGCCCGGAGCAGCAAGCAAAAAGCAAGACCGCACACCGGGACGGGGACGGCGATCAGTATGCCCCGTGGCAGCGCGCGTTCAGACCTCTCCAGGGCTTTGGTTTTCAACAGAACATGAAAATATAAGGGGTTCGCACGCTCGGCGATTTTGATTGCGCATCATGCCCCGCACATCTAAAAGAAAAGCAGTGTTTCCGTTTGCGACTGGAGCCGCTGGCAGAGTGGCAAAGGGCATGGCGAGAGAGAGAATATGTTGAATCGACTCAAAAGAATTTTCAAAAGCGACAAACTCCCTCTGCTGCTCACCGGGCTTTGCACCTCTTTGCTCATGGCCGTCCTCTTTATACTGCAGCCCAGCATTCTTCGCTTTTTGGACTACAAAATTTACGATCAGCACCTGCGCCGCCAGCACACGGCCAAGACCTCGGGCGTGCCGGTCATTGTCGACATTGACGAAAAAAGCCTCGCCGCCCTGGGCCAGTGGCCCTGGCCGCGCTACCGCATGGCGCTGCTGCTCGAAAAACTCCGCCAGGCCGGGACGCTGGCCGTGGGTCTGGATGTTATGCTGGCAGAGCCGGACCGCACCTCGCCCGCGCTGCTCAAGCGCCAGCTCAAGCAGGAGCTGCGGGTGAGCGTGGACTTCATGGGCCTGCCCAAGGCCCTGGAGGACCATGATATCCTTCTGGCGAACGTGCTCAAGGGCAAGCCGTTCGTTCTGGGCTACTCCTTCTCCTTCTCCGAAGCCGAGGCCGACCAGCAGACCCACTCCGCTCCTTGCGGCATAGCGCCCGCACAGGCGGCCGTGTTGTCCGCCCCTGGCTCCCCTGCGCCGGAGCAGGCCCTGCACTCGGCTTACGGAGTCGTATGCCCCCTGCCCGTTTTGGCGCAAGCGGCCACGGCCATGGGGTTCTTCAACGCCGCGCCGGATCAGGATGGCGTGCTCCGCCGCGTGGCCCTGCTCATCAACTACCAGGGCAAGCTGTATCCCAGCCTGGCCCTGGCCACGCTCATGCAGGCGGCGGGCGATCCCGGCATTCTGCTCAAGCTCAACAGACAGGGCGCGGAGTCCCTCAAGTATGGCGGGGCCGTCATTCCCGTCGACCGCGCCGGACAGATGCTGGTGAACTATCGGGGCGGCAGGGGCATGTTCCCGCACATAAGCGCCGTGGACGTCATTACCGGCTCGGCCGACCCGGCGCTCCTGAACGGCAAGATCGCCTTCATCGGCACCAGCGCGGCGGGCCTGAAGGACCTGCGCGCAACGCCATACACTGCCGTGTACCCAGGCGTGGAGACCCACGCCACCATCGTGGACAACATCCTTGCGCAGGACTTCATCTCCATCCCCGGTTATGCGCCAGCCGTGGAGCTGGCGCTGACGCTCTTCGCAGGCGTCGCCATCACCCTGCTGGTGTGCTGGGCCAGAGCCATGTGGATCGTGGCGCCGCTGGTCGTCATGGCCTTCGGCCTGTGGGAAGGCACAGCCGCCCTCATGGTCCACCAGCGCGTGTACATCTCGCCGCTATACGCCTTCATCAGCCTGGCGGCGAACTTCAGCCTGCTCACGCTCATGAAGTTCCGGCGCGAGGAAAAACAGAAGAAATTCATCCACGGCGCCTTCTCCCACTACCTTGCCCCGGCGGTCATCAGGCAGATTTATGACGCGCCCGAGTCCTTGAGCCTGCAAGGCCAGGAGAAGGACGTGACCATCATGTTCTCGGACGTGCGCGGCTTCACCACCATGAGTGAGAAATTGACCCCGACCCAGGTGACTGACCTGCTGCACGACTACCTGACGCCCATGACCAGGGTCATCACCCAAGACATGGGCACCCTCGACAAGTTCATCGGCGACGCCATCATGGCCTTTTGGAACGCGCCCCTTGACGTGGCGGAGCATCAGAAGAAAGCGCTCGGCTCGGCCCTGCGGATGCTGGAGCAGCTGGAGACGCTGAACGCGGGCTTTCAGGAGAAGTTCGGCCTCACCGTCAAGATCGGCGTGGGCCTGCACTGCGGCCGCGTGCGCGTGGGCAACATGGGCTCGGCCGACCTCTTCGACTACACCATCATCGGCGACAACGTGAACCTGGCCTCGCGCCTGGAGGGTCTGACCAAGCACTATGGCCAGGCGCTCATCATCAGCGGGGCCATGCGCGAGGCCTGCGGCGACGCATACGCCTACATGGAGCTTGATGCCGTGCGCGTGAAGGGCAGGTGCGAGCCCCTCGCCATCTATACGGCCATGCCCCATGAGCAGGCCGCACAGCGCGCCGAAGAAATGGCCCAGCACGCGAACGCCCTGGCCCTGTACCGGGCCATGCGCTTTGCTGAGGGCAAGGGTGCCTTTGCCGAGCTGAAGGAGTCGACGGGCAACGCCACGCTTTATGACTTGTACATGAAGCGCTGTGAGACGTTCGCGGAGCACCCGCCCGCCGCAGGCTGGGACGGAGCGCACACGCACACCTCAAAGTAACGCCGCGCCCTTTCAGGCTTTGCGTCAAAAACCCCGGCCCCGCTGGCGGGGCGTCTTGCGCGGCGGCTTGACTTCCGGCCCGCGATGTTCCAAGTTACCCCGTCTCAAGAACCGGCGACCCGGCACGCTCTCACGCCCGGCGCCCAGCGGAGGATTGAACACCACATGAGCGACTACAAGCATACCCTCAAGCTGCCCCAGACCGGCTTTCCTATGAAGGCCAACTTGAAGCAGAAAGAGCCGGAAACCCTCAAGTTCTGGGCGCAGGAAGACGCCTATGGCGCGATGGTTCAGGCCAACGAGGGCAACAAGACATACGTCCTGCACGACGGCCCGCCCTATGCCAACGGCAACATCCACATGGGCACGGCCATGAACAAGACGCTGAAGGACATCATCGTCAAGTCGCGCAACATGTCCGGCCGCCAGGCTCAGTACGTTCCCGGCTGGGACTGCCACGGCCTGCCCATTGAGCACAAGGTCGAGACCGAGCTCAAGAAGAAAAAGAAGGAGCTGCCCGCCCTGGTGGTGCGCAAGCTTTGCCGCGAATACGCCCTGAAATTTCTGGACATCCAGCGCAAAGAGTTCAAGCGCCTGGGCGTTCTGGGCACCTGGGACGAGCCCTACAAGACCCTCGACCCCAAGTACGAGGCCGCCACGGCGAGAGAGCTGGGCCGCTTCATGGAAAAGGGCTCGGTGATCCGGGGCAAGAAGCCCATCTACTGGTGCTGCTCGTGCCACACCGCCCTGGCCGAGGCCGAGGTGGAATACGCGGACCACTCCTCGCCTTCCGTCTACGTGCGCTTTCCCCTTACGGACAAGCGCGTGCAGGGGCTTTTGCCCGCCGGGGCCAAGTACGATCCGGCCAAGACCTTCGTGGTCATTTGGACCACCACTCCCTGGACCCTGCCCGACAACATGGGCGTGTGCGTCCATCCGGAATTCGACTATGTCTTCGCCGAGGCGGGCGGCTGCACGTACCTCATGGCCGCGCGTCTGCTGGCTCCCTGCGCCGAAATCTTCGGCTGGGACACGCCCAAGGTGCTGGCCACGGTTCCCGGCGCCAAGCTTGAGGGCCTGGAGGCCTGTCACCCGTTCTACAAACGCAAGTCGCCCATCATTCTGGGCGATCATGTGACCCTCGACGCCGGCACCGGCTGCGTCCACACCGCCCCCGGCCATGGCCGGGAGGACTACGACGTGGGCCTGAAGTACGGTCTGGAGGTCTACTCGCCCCTGGACGACGCGGGCCGCTTCCTCACCGACGTGGAGTTCTTCGCGGGCTTGAACGTCTTCGAGGCCAACCCCAAGGTCATCGAGAAGCTGAAACAGGTGGGCAACCTGCTTGCGCAGGAGAAGATCAGCCACTCCTACCCGCACTGCTGGCGCTGCAAAGAGCCGGTCATCTTCCGCGCCACCACCCAGTGGTTCATCAGCATGGAAGCCAATGACCTGCGCAAGAAGGCGCTTTCCGCCCTGCACAACGACGTGCGCTGGATCCCCTCCTGGGGCGAAGAGCGCATCGGCAACATGATCGAAAACCGCCCGGACTGGTGCATTTCACGCCAGCGCAACTGGGGCGTGCCCATCGTGGCCCTCATCTGCGAGGACTGCGACGAAGCCTATTTCGAGCCCTCCTGGGTGTTCAGCGTGGTGGACAAATTCGCCACCCACCCCACCGGCTGCGACTACTGGTTCGAGGCTCCGCTGGAAGAAATCGTGCCCGCCGGGCTCAAATGCCCCAAGTGCGGCCGCGAGCACTGGCGCCGAGAGACCGACATCCTTGACGTCTGGTTCGACTCCGGCACCAGCTTCGCCGCCGTTCTGGAGCAGCGCCCAGAGCTCTCCTTCCCGGCCGACCTGTACATGGAAGGCTCGGACCAGCACCGCGGCTGGTTCCACAGCTCGCTTCTGGCTTCCGTCGGCACGCGCGGCGTGCCGCCCTACAAGGCCGTGCTGACCCACGGCTACGTGGTGGATGGCGAAGGCCGCAAGATGTCCAAGTCCATCGGCAACGTCATCGCCCCGCAAGAGATCATCGACAAGCACGGCGCGGAGATTCTGCGCATGTGGGTCTCGGCCGTGAACTACCAGGAAGACGTGCGCATCTCCGACGAGATATTAAACCGCCTTGTGGACGCCTACCGGCGCATCCGCAACACGGTGCGCTTCCTGCTGGGCAATCTGGCCGACTTCGACCCGGCCAAGGACAGCGCCGCGCCCGAGGCCATGCTGCCCATCGACCGTTTCGCCCTCGACCTGATGGAGCGCCGGCACAAAACCATCGCCCAGGCCTACGAGGACTTCGAGTTCCACAAGGTGTACCACACGCTGCACAACCTGTGCACAGTGGACCTCTCCGCCTTCTATCTCGACATCATCAAGGACCGCCTGTACGTGTGCGCCGGGCAGGAGCGCCGCTCCGCCCAGACCGTGCTTTGGCGCGCCCTGATCATTCTGCTGCACGACATGGCCCCTGTGCTCTCCTTCACCGCGGAGGAAGCCTACCAGACCCTGCCCGAAGGCCTGCGCCCCGGCGGCAAGAGCGTGTTCACCATGCGCCTGCCCGAAGCCGCCCCGGCCCTGTCCGATGCGGTGCGCCAGGAGTTCGAACTACTGCTCGCCGTGCGCGGCGAGGTGACGAAGACTGTCGAGCCCATGCGCAAGGCGGGCGAGATCGGCCACTCCCTGGAAACCCAGGTGACGCTGTACCTTGAGAAGGACCTGAAGACCTTTGCCGCGTCTCTTGGCGACGAGGGGCTGAAGGAGTTCTTCATCGCGTCCAAGGTGCTGGTGGAGTCTTACGAGGCTGCGCCGGAAGGCATGAACGCCATCGAGGGGCTGCCCGCCCCGGTCAAGATCGTCGCCACCAAGGCCACGGGCGCAAAGTGCCAGCGTTGCTGGCGCTATGACGAAAATCTGGGCACCGACGCCGCCCACCCGGAGATCTGCCCCCGTTGCACCAAGGTTGTGCGGGAGCTGTAGCCGTGGATACGCGTCTCAAGACGGCGGCCATTCTGGCCGCAAGCATCATCGTGCCGGATCAGATCACCAAGGCCGTGATCCAGCGCAAATACGCCCTGTGGGACACGGACCCCGTCATTCCGGGGTTCTTCAACCTGGCGCATGTGCTGAACAAGGGCGCGGCCTTCGGGTTCTTGAACAACCCGGACAGCAACTGGCAGATCTGGTTCTTCGCGGCGGTCACCGTTTTTGCCGTGGGCTTCATCTACTTCCTGCTGTCCTCCGCCGACAAGGGCGACCGCTTCTTCATCTGGGGCCTTGGGCTCGTGCTGGGCGGGGCGCTGGGCAATCTCATCGACCGCATCCGCTTTGGCTTTGTGGTCGACTTCCTGGACTTCTACGTGGGCGAGTACCACTGGCCCGCGTTCAACATCGCCGACATCGCCATCACCTGCGGCGCGTTTGCGATCATCATCTCCATGTACATGAAGAACCAGCGCGAGAAGCGCACCGCGCGCAAGCGCCACGCCTAACCGGACGGGAGGACCTGGCATGTTCGCAATACCGGCCCTGGCCTTGTCGCAATGGATCGCCATTCTTGGCGTGGTGGCCGTATTCATCGGCGTAAGCCTGTACGCCATATGGGATGCGTTCCACCGCGATTTCGGGTCAAGCAACGCCAAGTTCGGCTGGGTTCAGCTCGCCGTCATGGTTCCTTTTCTGGGCGGACTGGCGTATTTGATCTTTGGCAGAAAAAGAGGGAGGAAACTCTGATGAAGCCATCCACGGGCCGCAACGTCGTTCTGGCCATCAGCCTGGCAGCCTTGCTTGCGGGCTGCGCCACCAAATCCGACCTGGAAACCCTGCAGAACCAGTCTTACCGCGACCGGCAGGAAAACCGCCGCACGGTGCAGAAGCTTGAGGAACAGCTGGCCCAGTCGCAGGAGCAGCTGCGCGACGAGATTCAGAAGAGCACCACGCCCGTGCAGGCCAAGCAGGCCAACACCTGGGCCGAGCTTGAATCCGTGCGCGTGCAGATAGCCAAGATCCAGGAGAAGCTCGACACCCTGACGGTGAAGTACAACGCCATGAGCAACTCCACCGCCAGCGGTCCCAACTTGGCGGATGTGGCGAACGACGTGCAGAACATCAAGACCGCCCTGCAAAGCCAGTTCGGCATGAACCTGGACGGCGGCGCGGCGCAGCACACCGAAGCTGCGGCGGAAAAGGGCAAGCCTGCCGCCAAGGCGGAGGCCGCCAAGCCCGCCGCCAAGGAAGCGGCCAAGACAACCGACACCGCCGAGGCCCTTTTCGCCAAGGCCGACCAAGCCTTCAAGGCGCACAAGTACGAAGAGGCGCGCCAGTACTATTCCGAATTCGCCACCAATTTCAAGAAGCACCCCAACACCTCCGCCGCTATCTATTGGGTGGGCGAATGCGCCTACAACCTGCAGGATTACGGCAAGGCCGTGCTGGCCTATCAGGAAGTCATTGAAAAGTATCCCCGCAGCTCCAAGTACAAGTCCGCAGTGCTGAAGCAGGGCATGGCCTTCTTCAAAATCGGCAAGGACAAGGCCGGACGCGCGGTGCTGCAGGACTTGATCGAGCGTTTCCCCAGCTCCCCGGAGGCGGTGAGCGCCAAGAAGTTTTTGAAGGACCACAAGTAGCCCCGGCAAAAGACCGGACCTGGATTTGAAGGCAGCAGCATGACGGACGAAGTTTCGGCATTCCGCAAGATCATTTACCTGTCCTTCCCGCCGGAAGCCTGCGGCAGACCGGTGGTGTGCAACCTTGCGCTCCTGTTCAAATTAAGCTTCAATATTTTGAAGGCGGACATAAGCCCCCGGCATGAGGGCACCCTGACCCTTGAGCTTACCGGAAGCGAGGAGAACTACCGCAAGGGGCTCTCCTACCTGAAGGAGAACGGGGTCAAAATCACTCCGGCCTCGCAGAAGGTCTCGCGCGACGAGGAGCTTTGCATGCACTGCGGCGTGTGCACCTCGCTGTGCCGCACCAAGGCGCTCAGCGTAGACCTGGCCACGCGGCAAGTGCTTTTCGACGTGGAGAAGTGCTCGGCCTGCGGCATGTGCACCCGCGTATGCCCGGTGCGGGCCATGATAGTGGACATGAACGAGAACGACCTGAACTGATTCCTTGCCCCAGGAGGCAGCCGTGGCGGAAGACAACGAACTCCTGCGCGAACTCATGCAGCGCGTGGCCGACCAGCTGACAAACGACCTGCGAGAGACGCTCACCGCCGCCGTGGAGCGGGAGATTTCCAAAACACTGTCCGGAGCGCTGCTGGAAGGCGAGTTTTACCGCCGCGTGAACGAGGACCTGCAAAAGGGCTTCAAGGAAATCTACAAGGAAATCAAGGTCGCGAAGACCGCCAACGGGCCCATCACCACCACGGAAGATCCGAACGAGCTCTTCAGCCAGGCCTCCAACCAGCTCGACGCCATTTTGCAGACCACCGAGAGCGCCACGGTCAAGATCATCGACACCATCGAGAATCTGCAGACCCTTTCCGACACCCTGGCCGGCATCGTCAAATCCTTTGAAAGGGGCGGCGTCTCCAAGGCCGAGCGCGAATCCCTGGCCGAGATCAACAGTTCCCTGAGCCAGGACCTCATGAGCATCATGACCACCTTGAGCTTTCAGGACCTGACGGGCCAGCGCATCAAAATCATCATTGAAACCATCAAGAAGATTGAGAAGATCGTCCTTGACGTGTACATGACCACGGGCCTTATGATCAAGGCGCGCACCGAGGCCCCGGCAGGCGAGGCGGACTTCAGCCACCTGCAGGCCAAGGCCAAGGACCAGCTTTCCACACTGCAGGGCCCACAGCTCGACAGCACGCAGGGTTCCGTGGACGATCTGCTGGCCAGCCTTGGCATGTAGCAAGGCCGCAAGCGCGCCGCCTTGACAGTCCCGGACCGAAAGGTTAGCTAGGCCATCCTTACGGGCAATTAGCTCAGTTGGATAGAGCGTCGGCCTCCGGAGCCGAAGGTCGGGCGTTCGAGCCGCCCATTGCCCACCATGTAAGTTCAAGCGGTTATGCCTTTTGGGGCGTAACCGCTTTTTGCTTTTTGCTACCCTATCGCTACCCCGACGCTGGGTTTTCTCCAGCACTCTTCATTCTGGTCGACATATGATTATGGACGCTTTTGCTTCATGCGTTCTGTAGATGATGTCACGTCTCCACGATTCGGAGACGGCTAAACAGGTAGAGCGAAGAAGAGCCGACCGCATTTTCGGCAGCCTCGTCGCGCCGGTCCGTTCGGCCAACCCTTGGATAATTTTTCTATTGTGCTCGTTCTCGTCCGCGGTGCAAATAAATGCTGCGCTCGTTGAACATGTCGCCTTAGGACGAGAAAAGGCCGGAAAAGAATAACTTCCGGCCTTTTGTTTTGTGTTGCGCCGCCCGGCAAAGAGCCCGCTGCGATCAGGCCACGAAGCTCTTGACGGTCTCAAGCGTTATGTTCGGCGACGTCCGTTGCAGAAAGGCCGTAATCGCTGTCAGATGCTCCTTGGTTGCGCTCAGGGAGAGATTCTTGGGCTGTTGCAAGATGAAGTCGAAATGTGCCGGGTTCGCGCCGTTCTGCACCACGGAGTACCCCCAAACAACGCCCTGGTCGTAGATGACGCGCTTTTGGTCGCTGAGTTCGACCACGTAATTGGCGAATTTCGTGTTCGTCACGCCGCTGAAGACGCCGCCAGCAAAACGGGCATTGATTTCCCGAGGCGTATCGATGAGCCAGCACCCCGTGTTCGCGATGCCGCGCGTGTGCTGCCCGTTGTAGAATTCCGAGTGCGCGCCAACAAGCGTCACATCGTCGCCGTACAAGCACTGCTCCATTATGGTGCCGCCCAGGGCCGGATCGCGCTTGTCGACATTCCAGGCGCCGACGATGGTGGTCACAAAAATCTGCGTCTGCGGGAAAATGAGCTGGATCAGGCCGACCCTGTTCTGCGGCTTGCCAGCCCAACTCATCCGGAAATCCGCGCCGTACTGGAGGGCGGCGCCCACTTCCGTACGATCCTCCGGGGCCGCGACATACGGATGCAGATCCATCTGAAATGAACCCGCCGTGTAGGCTTGCATGGGCAAATAATTAGGCATGTTGCGCCTCCTGCAGTTGTTGTTTCGCCAAAGGCTTGGCAAGATGTTCGCCCTTCTCTCCTGGACCGGAAATGTTAGAGGTCTGCCCCTTGGTGCTAGGCGTCGGCGGCCTTGCGCAGAGCGAGGCCAAATTGGCCGGCAAGGTCATAGGTGATGCCGTGGACGGTTCCCTTTCCCTCGGCAATGCAAAGCTTGCGCGTGCGCACGTCTTCCACGAATTTCGGGTTGGCGGCCTCGGCCCGGCGGTTCGCCACAATCCGCATCCGCTCCAGTTCCGCATCTTCAGGCGACAGCGACTGCGGCAGTTTGGCGAAGTCAGCCAGAATCAACTCCCTCACCTTGTCAGGAATGCTCCCGTTCTGAACACAGATGTCGAACATCAGCGCCCTGCCGCGTTCGGACCACAGCCCGTAGTCTTGGCAAAGCCCAACGCCCCGTGTTGCGTAAGCCGCCGCCCCGTTCACCTCGATGGCCTGGAACTCCGGAGTGAGCCCAAGGGAGGCGAACATGCGCTTCCAGGGATCGAGAATGCTCTTTTTGGCCGGGTCCTGTATGGCGGCGGCAAAGCTCAGGGCATCCGCCTTCACGCCATTGAGGGCCTGCCGCAACTGGTCCAGATAGCCGCCAAAGATTTGAGCGGCGACTTCCGGATGCTTGGCGAGCATCTCTTTAAGCAGAGGTTGCAGCGTGCCCTGGCCAAAGTTCCATTGCAGAGCGCCAAAGCTCATGCCCTGGCCGTCGAAGTTCCCTGTCATGGCGGCGAAGCAGTCCGGAGCGAGCCTCCCGGTTTCAAAGGACCCGGTGAGCGCAAGGCAGCGCGTGTCCAAATCGCCGGACGGTTGCGGCGCGGCGGCGGGCGAGGCGAACAGCTTGCTCCATGTCGCGGGCCCGACGAGCCCATCCGCAGCAAGGCCCACGCTCGCCTGGAAACCTTTCACCGCCGCCTCGGTCTGGTCCTTGAACACCCCGTCCGGTTCGCCTTGGTAGAAGCCCGCATCCTTCAGCGCCTGCTGAATGCGCGCCACATCGCTTCCCGCCGACCCGTTTTTGTATGTCGCCATTGGTGCAGCACCTCACCGGTTATGAGCCAATGTCATAATGTTCCTTAGCACCACGCCATTTGCGGTCGATCAATCGGACTTGAACGTCCGGTAGACGCCTTGTGTCTGGGCCAAGTGATTGATCAGCCGGGAAGCGCCATCCGTGGGCTCTGCGCTTTCCACGCGCAAGACCACATGTATGCTTCCAGCCTTGTCTTGTTTCCCTCCGGCCATGTCGACGAAGATGCTTTTCCTCGGCGCTTCGCTTTCCTGTCCCTTGCCTTCCGCCGCCCCGGAGGGGCCATCCGTCAACTGGCCGAGGTCCACGTCGAAGGTGATTTCAACATCCTTGATCTTCAGCATGTTTGAAGAAACAAGCGGGAGCAGCGGCGCCCGGTATAAATCTTCAGCCCCCTCCTCCGCCTGCGGTTGAATCGACGGCACGCGCACAACCAGGCTTTTGGGCCGGTTGTCGCTGTCGAAGTACCCGAGCAGATTTGATATTTGATGCTGCTCGATATTGTCCTGCGCCTCAATGAACGCGCCCGCC
>Ga0209373_10002935_pt1 | contig 16390 bp, 16 predicted proteins | sample Higcelweek5metaG_FD_187173 | JGI IMG/M metagenome (GOLD analysis project Ga0209373, IMG submission 187173) | Freshwater pond sediment microbial communities from the University of Edinburgh, under environmental carbon perturbations - High... | ecosystem: Environmental > Aquatic > Freshwater >... | reverse complement strand
CAACTAAAGCCATATAGCTTAAAACATGTAAATTATGAATGCTTAATGGTTCTGCTTTTGTAACTCTTCTTAATTCAGCTTTAATAGCTGGTGTACCACCCAAAATAATAACTGGTTTCTTTTGATATTCATGAATTAAGCTCTTGTTATTCAAAAACATTTCGTATTTTTTTACTTCAGTTAAAGTTTTTTGACGTTTTTGTTTTTCATCATATACAAAAGTGGAAGCGATAGAAACTAATGCTGCGACAATACCTAAATAAGCAAGAGCATTGCTTGATCCAAGTAAATTAGCAACAGAATCGCTTAACGATGCAACTCCTGCTCCTAATAAAAATGATAACCACATAACAACAGCACTTGTAGCTGTCACAATAAATGCACTTTTACTAAGTTTAGCTCTATCCTCAAAAATCTTTTTGTTTTTTACTGCGTCAAGAATTTGCTTTGTTTCTCTAGCAGCAAGCCTTCTTTTGTTTATAGCTTCTTCTTCAGCACCAGAATTAGGATAGAATTTAATTTCCCCATCTGCCAAAAAAGAACCAGTTTGACTATATTGGCCTGGTTTTTCCCCTTTTATTATTTTAGTACCAACTATATAACTATGTTTGGCTTTACGAGTTAATGTAAAATCCGGTATTTTATCCGGTATTGTTTTTCCCATCTTTAAAAACCCCCTTTTTAGTGATAACCACTAAATTGCTGCCTATTTTAACAGAAAATGGCCAATTTGTCAATTATTTGGTACTTTTGTCTCTTTTTCCTCTTAGATATAAATATAATTTAGGGAACTTATTAATTAAAATATTCTTAATAATATCACGCATTTTTTCCTTCGTATCAGCCAAGAAAACTAAAAATCTTCTTGGTGTAAGTGGACCTGTAAACCAAAAATCGTAATAATGTTCCATAAAATGTCTAAACTTAGTATCTTTTTGATAACACCATTTGTATCTTTTAACATAGTACATAAAATATCTAACCACAAATAATACTTCATGATCAGGAAACTGAGGTTGTTTAATAAATACTCTCGTCTTTGGCGTTATCTCTCTTAAAAATCCCGCTTCTTCAGCCGTATTTTTTAAAACTGTCATGGGATACGGATAAAAAATATTAGGAACTATTTGATTAGATTTTAATTTAGCATTTAATTTAACTGTTTCTAAAGCTTTATGTAAATCTTCATAAGGTAACCCAATAATATTATAAGTCATGACTCTTATTTTGTATTTATTAAACCATTTAGAGCAATTAATCATTTGTTCATCAGTCGTAAAGCGTTTTAAATATTTCTGTCTTATTTCTTTGTTACCACTTTCTAAACCAATATCAATGACATAACACCCTGCTTCTTTCATTCTTCTTACGACATCTTCAGTAACAATATCAAAACGGAGATTACAAGTAAATGGTAGCTTTACTTCTTTGGTATACAAATCAATAAATTCATCAAACCATTTAGGAAACATATTAAAAATAGCATCTCTAAAATTAATATATTTAATATTAGGATATTTTTTTATGACATTTTTAATAAGTAAAATGGCTTTTTCAGGGCTTCTAAAACGGGCATATTTTTCTTTATTAGGATAAACATTACGAAATTGGGAATTACCACAATAAGTACAAGCATAGATACAACCTCTGCTTAACATAATTAAAGCAGTATCTATTTTTGTTGATTCTAGATTTTGATAATCAAATAAATCAATATCTGGAAATGGTAATAAATCTAAATCCTCAATAAGAGGGTCGACTTCATTTTTAATGATCTGACCATTTTTATTAAAATAAAAACTTTTTACTTTCGTATAATCTTTTTTGCTAACTAACTTATCCATTAATTCTACTGTTGGATATTCACCTTCACCAAGACAAACAGCATCAAAGTTTTTATCTTGCATAAATTCATCAGGTACTAAGATAGCATGGTAGCCACCAGCCATCACAAATAAATTCTTGTTATATTCTTTCGTCCATTTAGCTAACTTCTTCGCATAGTCAAAAGCCGTGGTCCTGACGCTTATACCAACAACAGTTATATCTTTAAAAGCTTTTAGTTTATCAATATAAGCTTTTTTATCTAAACATTCTGTTATATGGATTAAATTAACCTCATAACCGGCTTCTTTAACAACTGCTGATATGGAAGCTAATCCTTCACTATAGCTGCCACCATTTTTTTGATTTTCTACTTCTGATAAAAAATCAGGATAAACTAAGACTAAATTACCTTTACTTTGTTTCATATAATCACATTCCTTAAAGACATTGTACCATTTAAAAAACTAAATTTAAAGCCTAAATAAAAAACACAGTAAACTGTGTTAAATATCATCTCTATTTCTAAAGAATGGCGGAATATCAAGCTCACTTTCATATTCATCCTCTTCTTTAGTTTTCTTGTTAGCTTTTTTAGGCAAGTCTTCATCATAATCTGGTATTTTAGTATCATCATCAAACCCCGTAGCAATAACTGTAACAACCACTTCATCATCGAGGTTTTCATTAATTACTGCACCAAATATAGTATTAATATCCGTATTAGCTGCTTCTCTTACCACTTCCGCAGCTGCTTCAGCTTCAAATAAAGTTAAAGTCTTACCACCGGTAATATTAATTATCGCATCGGTTGCTCCTTCGATACTAGTTTCTAATAAAGGACTAGAAACAGCCGCTCTAGCTGCTTCAACAGCTCTGTTTTCACCAACTGCAGCACCAATACCAATTAAGGCGCTCCCGCGTTTTTCCATAATCGCTTTAACATCCGCAAAGTCTAAGTTAATAAGACCAGGAAAAGCAATTAAATCACTAATAGACATAACTCCACGTAGTAAAACACTATCTACTTCTAAGAAAGCTTGAGGTAAAGAAGTAGTCTTATCAATAATACTCATCAAACGATCATTAGGAATTACAATTAAAGTATCCACATGTTTTTTTAATTCTTCAAGTCCTACTAAAGCTTGCTCCATTCTTCTTTTGCCTTCAAAACGAAAGGGTTTAGTAACAATACCAACTGTTAAAGCTCCTAAGCTTTGAGCAATTTCTGCTACTATTGGACTAGCTCCAGTACCAGTTCCACCACCTAAACCACAAGTAACAAAAACCATATCTGCACCCCGTAAGGCATCTTCTATTTCACTACGTGATTCAGTAGCTGCTTCTCTACCAATTTCAGGGTTGGCTCCGGCTCCTAAACCATTAGTAATATTAGAACCGATTTGTAGTTTAATCTCGGCTTTAGAAGCATTTAATACTTGTAAATCAGTATTAGCAACAATAAACTCAACACCTTTTACTCCTGATTCAATCATTCTATTAACAGCGTTGCAACCACCGCCACCAACACCAATAACTTTAATTTTAGCTATTTGATCCATTTCTAATCCAGACACTTTCAGCACTCTCCTTAATTATCGAAAAAATATCCAAATATTTTCCCAATTATACTATCATTTGAGACATTTATCCTCTTACTTACGGTTCCTAATTCTTGTTCTTCTTCTTTACCAAAAATAGAGAAGTTCTTATCTCTTAATTTTAATTTCTTATCAAAATACTTTATCATTCCTAGGGCTGTCGAATATTTATTATCTCTAACTCCAAGTTCTTTTACTATTCCTAGAGTGGCATTTTTACCGAATACTTCTTCAACTATTAAACTAAAATCTTTAAATTCGGTTAAGCCTCCTGTAATAATTATATAACTAATTTCCTTTTTTGTTAAGAGATTTATTTGTTTTTTTGCTAAGTTTAAGATTTCTAGCATTCTACTCATGACTATTTCCGTTACTTCATATTGATTAATACGCAGATGTTCGCCTAGTTTATTAGTAAGATCAGCCGTTTCACTGGCATCAGCATAACGGCGATGAGCTAGGGATAATTTTTCTTTTAAATACCTGGCATCACTTTTCGTTACTTTATAAATAAAAGAAATATCATTATCAATACTAGTACCACCTACTTCGATGATCTCCGTATTAGTTATAATTCCTTTGTTAAATATAGAAACTGTCGTTTTATCTTCCCCAGTATTAATAATGGCGCCAACCATTTGATCTAGTTCAGGAGTTTGAAAAGTATAATAATCACCAATACTCCCAAAAGTAATATCTATGACTTCCATGCTTAATTTTTCAAAACACTTTATTACACTATGAACATTAGTTTTAGGTGCTGAAACTACGATTGATTTAACGCCCAACTTATTAGCTTTTAAACCTTTGGGATCAGTAACCAACTCTTCATCAGCCATGAACTCTAAAGGCAAAATACTGACTAATTCTCTATCATTGGGAATTTTATTATACACCGAAGCTTGTAGAGTTCTAACAATATCTTTGCCGTCAATTGTTTTTTCTTCATTAGTAATAGTAGTTATACCTTCTCCTAAACAAAAATCAGCATCTACTTCGGGGATATTAACAATTACTTTGTTAATTTTTAAAAGCAGCATATCTTCCGCTTTTTTTATACCTTCTTTTAATGACTTGACAACTTCGTCCTCATTAATAATTAAACCTTTTTTAATGCCTTTAGTATAAGTATCACTAACTGCTAAAACATGAAGTCGATCTCTAATAACTTCAGCAACGATAATCTTAATTGTATTACTACCCAAATCAACACTAGCAATTATTCTTCTCATTACATATCCATCCTACTATTTATGTAATTTTATTATACAATAAAGGATTTTAAAAGAAAAGAAAAACAAAGCAATGCTTTGTTATTTGGTCTTTTTTACCGCCACTTTTTTAACAGTTGGCTTTTTTACTGCTGCTTTTTTTACAATTGGCTTTTTTACCGCCACTTTTTTAACAGTCGGCTTTTTTACTGGAGTCTTCTTTACTGCAACTTTCTTAGGAGCAATTACTTTTACTTCAGTTTCTTTTATTTCTTCCGTAACAGGAACAGAAGTTACTTCTTTTACTTCTCCACTTAAAGCTTTGTTAGCAATAGTAACTAAGTTAGTAAATTCAGTACTATCACTAATAGCTAATTCGGATAACATCTTTCGATTAATAGAAACTCCGGCTTTTAATAAGCCATTAATAAATCTCGAATAACTAACACCATTCTCGCGACATGCAGCATTAATTCTCGTTATCCATAATTTTCTAAAGTTCCTTTTATTTTGTTTACGATCTCTAAAAGCATAAGCTCCACTATGGAAAGTTTGCTCTTGAGCAGTTTTATATAAACGATGTTTACTACCAAAGTATCCCTTAGCAGTCTTTAAAACTTTTCTTCTTCTGGTTTTAGAAACGGTTCCACCTTTAACTCTTGTCATAATTAATCACCTTAAATAACAGATTTTAATCTGCTAAGATCTCCTTTACTAGCTATTCCTTTATTTCTTCTTTGTCTTACTTGTTTAGCAGAATCTTTATTGGTTTTATGATTACCGCCAGATTTTTTATAAGATATAGTTCCTCCTGGTCTTATAATCAATACTTTTTTACTTGCTTTATGGGTTTTTTGTTTTGGCATAATTTTTTCTCCTTCTTCTATTTTTTTGGTGCTAAGAGCATATGAATGATACGCCCTTCTTGACGAGGCTCTGACTCAATTATTGAAACTTCACTTAATTCATTAGCGAAACGATATAAAATTTCTCTACCTGGTTTACTACCAAGCTCAGGACTAGCCATTTGGCGTCCTTTAAGCATCAGAGATGCTTTTATTTTATGACCCTTAAGTAAATAATCATAAGCATTATCCTTACGAGTATTAAAGTCATGAACATCAATTGTCACTGACAACTTATATTCCTTAATATCTTTATTGGTTTCTCTTTGTTTCTTTTGTTGTTCCTTAATCTTTTTTTGTTTTTCATAGCGATAACGATTATAATCCATTATCTTTCCTACTGCTGGAGTAGCATCTCCACTCATTAAAACTAAATCAAGGCCAGCATAATTTGCTAATGTTAGGGCATCAGTAAGATTCTTTAATCCTATCTGTTCACCATTTGGTCCAATAACCATTAACTGTGAAGCTCTAATTTGTTCATTAATTGGCATATCGCCTTTGTTATTTGCTATAACTAGCACCTCCATATAAATTAAAAAGTGAATACCTAAGTATCCACTTCAAAACCATTTTCTTTGGCATTTACCTATCGCTCTAAGCAATCAGGTGGATGTGGATACATCGCTTTCCTTTTTAACAACAAAATGATTATATACGATTAACAATTATTTGTCAATATTTATCTTTTTAGTCTTGATTTCTTCCTTTAATTTAGCAATAAATTCATTTAAATTTAACTCTATTGATTCATTACTATTATAAGTACGATAATTAACAGAGCTGTTTTCTTTTTCTTTATCACCAAGAACTAAAGTATAAGGAATCTTTTGCATTTGGCTTTCACGGATTTTATAACCCATTTTATCTTCTTTAGTATTTATTTCAACTCTAATGTTTTCTTCTTCTAATAAATCTTTAATTTTATTAGCATATTCCATATGATGTTCCATACTTACAGGAATAATACTTACTTGAACTGGGGCAAGCCATAAAGGAAAAGCTCCAGCATATTGTTCTAACAATATTGATATTAATCTTTCATATGTACTAATTAAACCCCTATGAATCATTACTGGTCTAACTTTTTCACCATTTTCATTTATATAAGTTAAATCAAATCTTTCTGGTAATAAAAAGTCTAGTTGGATAGTAGCAAAAGTAATTACTTTACCAGATAAGGTTTTAACTTGAATATCTACTTTTGGTCCATAGAAAGCTGCTTCACCAATTGCTTCTTTATAAACTATCCCTAGTTCATCTAAAGTTTTGCGAACAGCGTCTTCAGCTTTTTGCCATAGTGCTTCATCATCATGATATTTTTCTTTATTATTTGGATCATGTAAAGCAAGCTCAATATAATCAATCTTTATACCAATATCATTAATTGCTTTATTAATTAAATTATAAGCTTTAGCTACTTCACCCTTTATTTGATCTGGTCTAACAAATAAGTGGGCATCAGTAAGATTCATTCCCCTTACTCTTTCTAAACCAGTGAGTCCGCCAGTAGCTTCCCACCTGTGCATAATAACATTTTCTGAATACCTAATCGGTAAATCTTTATAACTTCTTAAATCTGATTTATATATTAAACAATGATGAGGGCAACTCATTGGTCTTAAAACCAACTCTTCATTATCAAGAGTTTTCATAACTGGAAACATATTATCTCTATAATGCTCCCAATGCCCGCTTGTTTCATATAACCATCTAGTTCCTAGTATTGGCGTTGAAACAAACTGATAGCCATCCTTTTTTTGAATTTCATAAGAATAGTCTTCTAAAACTTTCTTTAAAGCCACACCTTTAGGTAACCAAAAAATCAATCCTTGACCAGCATCTGGAATAATGGTAAATATTTTTAAATCTTTGCCAAGTTTTCTGTGATCTCTTAATTTAAGTTCTTCTAACCAATTTAAATGTTCAGTCAATTCTTCTTCAGTACTAAAGCAAATACCATATATTCTTTGGAGCATTTTATTATTAACATCGGCTTTCCAATAAGCTCCACTAACCTTTAATAATTTAAAGTATTTTAATTCTTTAACGGTTTCAACATGAGGTCCACGGCATAAATCCGTAAAGTCATCTTGAGTATAACAAGATATAACTTCATCTTCTTTGAAGTTATTAATTAAATTTAATTTATATGGATCATCTTTAAAACGTTCTAAAGCTTCTTCTCTAGTTAGTTCTTCACGATAGATTCTTTTTCCATCTTTACTAATTTTTTTCATTTCTTGTTCGATTCTTGGCAAATCTTCTTCCTTAATTACTTCTTCACCTAAATCCATATCATAATAGAAGCCTTCTTCTATTACTGGTCCTACCCAAAACTTAGCATTTGGGTATAAATGCTTAACAGCTTGGGCAAGTAAATGAGCACAAGAATGGTTTAAAACATTTAGCCTTTCATCTTCTTTAATATTTTTCATAATCTCACTCCTCTATTTTTATATTTTAATTCTTCGATATATTCTACTTTTCTAATTAGCCTGCCTAATTTTCTTATTGCTTCGTCTCTTTTAGTCCGTAAATTTATATATTCTGGATCATTTTTATAGTGGCTATTATTGGCCATTATTTTAATTAGTCTTTCATTTATACAATTTATTTCCCTTTTAAGTCTTTCTGGTGTTTCTTTCAAAATGCTTCCTCCTAAATAAAAAACCACATACTTTGCTAGGAGCAAAATATGCGGTACCATCCTTATTTTTACTTAATTATTGATAACGGTAATTACCCGGAATGTTTTCATTCTCTAAAAGATAGTAATTTATTAACTAATTCTTAGTTTCCACCAACCACTAAGTCTCTAGTAAATGTCATTAATAAATCTTGTTCTTTATCACTGATTTCTAAATAAATAATAACATATCTTTTTAAATTTGTAAATATTAACTATTTTCTTCTATTTACACTAATTAATTCCATATCACTAGTTAATTGTTTAATTCTCTCTATTATCCTTCTCGCTTTAACTTTTTCTAAATCACCTTTATTATTACATAGATGTTCTTCTAACTCAATTATTGTTAAGTTGGATGTCAAGAATGTTGTTAAGCTATTGTCCATACGATGCTGCAAAATAGTTCCTAATATTTCATCTCTAGACCAAGATGTATTATTCTCAGCACCAACATCATCTAAAAGCAAAATATCAACATTTAATAAATAGTCAATTCTTTCTTTAAAGTCATCACTAAATGATTCTTTTAAATTGCGTAGTAAGAAAGGATAATAAACAGCAGCAATGGAGACTTTTCTTAAAGCCAGTTCATTTAATACTGCTAAAATTAAATAAGTTTTACCACTCCCAAATGAGCCATGCAAATATAAGCCTTTTTGATTCTTGTCATTTAAATAGTTATCATAAAACTCTTTTAACCATTTGATGACTTTAGCTCGTGTCTTATCAGTTATATCAATGTTTTTCATGCGAGCATTTTGCAATTCAACAGGTAGTTCATAAAATATCGTATTAGTTTGATTTTTTAAAGCGGTTTTTTTATATCGACAAGGAGCATAAGAAAAAGCTAATCTTTCTTCTTTTAAATCTGGATAATAAACATAACCAGATGTCGGATTATGACAAAAAGCCAATCCCTTACAGCCTTCACAATTAGATAATTCTTCTACCACTCTTTCTAATTTAGAAGTGTTTTTGTAAGCAATACTCTCTTTGATCTGAAATTTATTTATTAAAGCTTTAAATTTAGGCGTCTTTAAAGCAGTTGCATAGGCATACTGCAAAGACTTATCAAGATCTTGTTTTTGATACTTTTTTAATTCCTGTTTTAGCTCTTCCATTTTTATCACCTAAATTCTTTAAACATATCTTCTAATTCGGCCAGTTCTTCTTTAGTAACATTTTCTTTCGTAATATTTTGATCAAACCATACTGGCGTTTTAGTGGTTTTTGGACTCTGTTTGTTATACTTTTTGTGTTCCTTTTCCGCTAGCTCCATTGCTTCACTAGCCGTTTCAATACCTAAACGTTTCCATTGCCCAGCAATTGTTTCCACAAAGCCTTGGGTAAGTTTTCGATCATTTATTCTTAAAATATAATCAATTAGTACATTAGTAACAGCTGGTTTAAGGCCTAAATCAACAACTAAGTACTCCAATATCTTTAAATCTCTTAAAGACGGCTTACCACCTTTATATTTGCTTTTTAAGAAGTCATATGGACTAGTGTTTTCAAAAACACAAACCATTTTACCACGATTAGATTCATCACCAGAAGGAGTTTTCAAATACTCTGGTTGTAAGCGATAAACTAAAGTAGGTAAGGCTCCCCCATTATCATACTGATAGTATTTATGGATAGCATTTCTTAAATTATCTTTATCAACATTACCATTCTCATCAATAACAAGTCTTAATAACTCGCACATTCTTAAAGTATCATAGTTATATATAAAAGCTAATTCATTAATTAAATCTTTGGTCTTTTTATTAAAAGTCCTTTCATTTATAATCCCTTTTGGTAATGAAGATATTAATAGATCAAAATCAATGGCTTCTGTTACTAAGTTGTGATTAACAGAAACATCTTTTATTTCTTCATCAATAATATTACCAGGTATTGATTTAAAAGTATTGTTCATGGTTTCGGTTATTTCTTCATAGTCTTTTAAATCACTTCTAACCACTTGGTATTTAGTTTTAATATTCTCATATTCGGTTTTACCAATATTATTATATAAAACCACATTAAATATGGGATGCAAAAAGAATTCTTTGGGACTTAATGGTGAATATAATTCATAGACATAATTATTAATATCACCACTTTTAAAATAAGTTCTTAAAAGTCCGACACCTTCTAAAGAAATGCGAGCTATTTTAATTGTATCTAAATTACTTTTTAAAATGGTCATTAAATGATGATGAGTAAAATCCTTACTCATAATTTCTAAAGTATCTAAATCATTCCATAAAGTTAAATAAAGACTTACCGCAACAGGTCCAATAATTGGTTCGTAAAGTGATATGATATTTTTTTTATCTTGAGTTGTTAAAATAGTTTTGTTAATAACTGTATAAGTATCCGCTGGCAATAAAGTAACAGTTTTCATAATATCACCATCCTTAAACTTATTGTAATTTATTTTACCCTTTTATACAAGAAAAAAGAATAGATTAACTATTCTTATTAAGCAAGCGTCTGTTTCGGAGCCAATGTTTTTATTAAAGGTTTTAGTTGTTTCTCAAAACAAGTGGAAACCAATTCTTCTATCTCAGCAGATTCCTCAGGACTAAAACCATCTTTTTCAATCGAAATAGTATAAGAACCATTATCTAGATAAGCTGTAAGTGTTAATCTTTTACCGGCCAAAAATATTTTTTGAAAGCGATAATATTCCAAAACTCCATGGTTCATCCTTATTTCAGCAAACTCTCTAGGATATTTATTTAAAGATTTATCGATTTCTTCATCTGTTATTTCTATTGTTAATGTTTTGCCATCTATATCGCACTCAGCTTTTTGTTGAAAAATATTAAATATTAAATTTATATCAAATGGCAATCGTAAAGCGCTTATCGCCCTTAAAACTTCTCGTTCATTTTCCAAAAAGCAATCGTTTTCCGTCTCTTCGCTTTTGGGAATTGTTATTTCTAAGCAATATCCCGCTTTATTAAAACTAACATTAAAATAATTATGATTAAAGCTTCTGTTTATAAGCGTATCATTTTCTATAAAGAAATATTCTTTTAGCCTCACATAAGTAGCCTTTTTTCTTGGTTCGTTTAAGCATTCATAAGTACAATTAAGTCATCATACTTAATAGTTAAAAGAGGGTAGCTTTCATTATCACCGCAATGCAATCTAACCCATGCCATTTTGCCTTGACATTGAAACCTAAAAGCCATTTTTTTCTTTTTTGAAGCTGTAGCAAGTATTTCTTTTTCTGCCCCTAGATACCCAAGTAAAAATTTTAAAGTTTCTGCCCACCATCATTCCATTTTGATAAAGTAGTCCAAAAATCTGAACTTAAGCCATAAATTTTCGTACTTAAATTTTTATTCCATAGTTTAAGATAAGGATCTCTACCCGTTATATTGCTCATTTTGTAAATCCTCCCGAAATATTTAAAGCTTATTCTATATTAGAGATCTAGCTAAGTCAATAAATATCTTTAAAAAATCAGCTTAAAGCTGACTTTTATGTTTAATAATACGGTTTTTATAATATAAGGTGCCTATTTTGGTCTGAACCAGGAGCATCATTAATAGGTTTGCCATTAATAGTATGAAGTATTTTACCATTTTCGGAAGTAACTTCTTCAAGTCCATCTACGCCATCTTCTTGTCTAGATAAACTATAGATAGAAAGATGAGCCTTTGCATCTATACTATTTAAAAAAGCATTGTATAGATTAACAATATCAATTGGTGAATCTATCATATTAGCTAATAAAGCAATTAATTCAACTTCGTCAATAGGCCAAAAATGATCTTTACCAGACGATCTTTTTTCTAACTCTTCTGCGCTATTAGGACGCATATTAATTTCAAAATAAGATGCCAAACTATTGGCTAATGCAATGGTTAAGCTGGTTGTTTTGGGTTGAATTGATATTTTGCTATCAGCAATATTAAATTTAGCTTCTACTAAAGTAAAACTAAATTTAGTTGGTTCAATGTAATAGCAACGATACTTTTTAGTTAAGCCACCTTTATTAATAGTCACAAACATCATTTCTTCGCCAGGTTCTAAAAATACCTCCAACCTTTCACCATCTAGGTTATAACAAGCAAAAGACATTTTATTATAATTTGAATCAATAGTAGTTATGTTCCCCGGAAAGTTTTCGATTGATCTTAAAGAACTATATAAAATAGCTAAAAAGCGCGAACTTATATTTCTAGAAAAGTTTACTCCTACTCCCCAAAACTTTGTTGCTTGGTCAAGATCAAATACCCTATCACTTTCCATTTTATCAATTGGTTTTAAAATTTCCATATTATTCTTTTCCTCCTTCTTTAGGTGCATATGTATAATTTCTTTGCTCAGCGTTATCTTCTGGAGCGTTTGAAGCAAAAATAGAAGAATCATCAGAGCTAGAACCACTAATTACTTTAGTGCATTCAACCATTTGGCCTTTTCTGAAAGTAGATTTTTGGACAAGAGTAAATTGCTCACCATCAAGTTTTGATACTTTAATTACAATTTCTCCTAGTAAGTCTTCAATCGGTAAAGGATATAATAAGTTAAGCCCAGCAAAATATTCGAAAATAATTTTAGCTACTTCAATTCCCTTAAAGGGGGTCTCTAAACCAGCTAAGGTCTCAAGCAGATCCTCCTCATTAAAAAGAGTTCTTTGATAAACTTTGTTTTTGGTATTTAACAAACAAGAACTTAGCTTTTTAGTAATTTTGACATCTAAAATATATCCACCTTTTTTAATAGAAATAGAATATTCAGTATTTTGGCATTCTCTATAAATAGTCGTACCATTTAAATCAAAATAAGCAGACAACAACCCAAAATGAAGTGATTTATCTTTATCATTATATTCACATTCATAAGTTTTTACTTCACTACATTTAGCGATTGAAAGCAGCGGATAATCATCTTCTCCTTGTTTTGGGTACAGCTGAACTTTTATTTGTTCACCCAAAGCATTAACGCCTATAAATGAAAGATTAGTAGCATCACATCTAATTACCGTAAAATCTGGTTCTAGTCTCTTTCTTAAAATTTCATATAAAATGGCCGAACTCTTCTGATTCCAAGCTCTAGCTTTTAAAATAAAATCTGGGTTTAATCCCCTTAATCCCCTTGTTAACCCTCCTAAAGTAGAATATAAATAGGTTTCATTATCTATGGCTTTAAATATTGGCATAAACCCTCCTAAAACTTTTAATATTTATTCTATATTATGACTTTGTTGAAGTCAATAAATATCTTTAAAAAATCAGCTTTAAGCTGATTTTAATTTTCGGTATGATCCTTGGCTAGGTCTTCAACTACTTCAAAGCGTTTAGTTTGCCCAGTAACATTACCTTTTCTAGTTGAAGAAATGGTTTCAAAAAACATCTTTGCTGGTCTAATCCAAAAAGCCGAATCTTTTCTTGGGTACAAAGCGCGATATTCAACAAAATCTTCTTCTGTTTCAGAGTCTTTACCAATATTTTCAATAAAGTAATAATTGCCTTTAAAATGTCTAACTACTTTACCAACATAATCATTATATATCTTAGAGCCTTCTTTACCATCTTCGTTTTGATAAGATTGGTTTTTTTGATTTTCATATGATAAAGTTTTTGGGACATCGCTTTCTAATTCTTCAAAAATTATTTGCCCAATTTTAAGCCCCGGTGTTATACGATAGGCATTTGGTGATGAATTATATAATAAATAATTTAAAACTCCGCTATAGCCAGCATTAATGTGTTGAATATTAGAAATTAAGCCTAATCTTGTTAAAGAGGTTCTTGGTCTTATATGAGCAGACATATTATCTGGCATATTTATTTTTTCATTTAAAACAACTAAAACACTTTGTTGAGGTTTCAAAACATAACCATCTGTAAAATCAATCGAGTTATACATCTTAGCAATGCTATCTTTATCATCTAGTTCTATTACTTTGTTAGTTTTATTAAAAGCTAATAATGCGTTACTAGCTGTTACATCATAAGAAACAGATGATATATTATCCATATTATAGTTTTCTATTAAATGGATGTCTGTGATTAACGCTTTTATCTTGCTACCATTTATAACCATATAAACCCTCCCCAATTAATTTTATTTTATCACGCAGTTATTTCATTTGCAATTAAAAACAGACTTTAAAAATCTGTTTAAATACTCTTGGTAGGACAGAGAGATTTGAACTCCCGACCTACCGGGTATGAACCGGACGCTCTAGCCAACTGAGCTATGTCGCCATAAGCAAGTAGATTATACCAAATAAAAGTTTCTTGTACAACCATTTTTTATTAAAATATCTTTAAGATATCTTGAAATGTTATATATAACATTAAAAGCATTAATAAAGCAAAACCAACAGTATGAAAAATATTTTCTAATTTTGGATTTACTTTTGATCCTTTAATTTTTTCAATTATTAAAAACAATACTCTCCCACCATCAAAAGCTGGGAAAGGTAAGATATTAATAAAGCCTAAATTAATACTTAGTAAAGCAATTAAATAAGTAATACTCTCTAACCCATATTTAACTGAATCTCCTACTACAGAATACATGCCTACTGGTCCAGCTAAAGCTTTTAAAGATAACTCTCCGGTAAATAATTTCGCAATAACTAAAGCCATGGAAGAAACAATGCTGCCAAACTTTCTAAAGGCATATTTAATAGCATTACCAAAACCTTTAGTTTTTTCATTAGCCATATAAAAACCAAATACTTTTGTCTTCTCCCCTTTTTTATTCTTCTCATCAACTGGTTTAATATTATAATACTTAATTGTCCCATCTTTTTTAAGAACTTTAAATTTATAAATATTAGCTTTATCTTTTAAATTTAAAATAACATTAGCTTTATCCCAATCGGTTATTTTATAACCATTTATTTCTAATATTTGATCATTAGCAGTCATTCCTGCCTTAGCCATAGGATAACTTGCTAAAGTCTCAGCAATAATTGGTTTATCTGTATACGAACCCCATATTAATCCGGAAGCAAACAAGATTAATAAAGCTAGCAAAAAATTAAAAGTAACTCCGGCAATTAAAATAATTACTCTTTGGATCCATGGCCTATTACACATAAAACGATCTTTTTTGACTTTTTTATCATCTTCATTAACTTCGCCAGCCATCGAAACAAAGCCCCCAATTGGAAAAGCTCTTAAAGAATAAATGATGCCATCTTTACCAGTTTTTTTAAGAATTCTTGGCCCCATACCTAAAGCAAATTCATAAATATGAACATGAAACTTTTTGGCAAAGATAAAATGCCCTAATTCATGAATAAATATTAGCAGCCCTAATATCAAAATCAAATATAATAATACCAACATGTAATCCTCCTAAATGATGTTAATTAAAAGCATAAAAGCTAATAAAACAAAAATTAAACTATCTAACCGATCAAGTATACCACCATGTCCAGGCATCATATTAGAATAATCTTTAATATTATATAATCTTTTAATCGCACTAAAGAATAAGTCCCCTAATTGACCAATAAATGATAATAACAATATTCCTAAAGATACTAATATTATAGAAGCATCAGGATTAATTATAGTTAAATAATAAGCAGTAGCTATAAAGGTACTAATAAGTGAACCCATTATCGCTCCCTCCCAAGTTTTATTGGGAGATATTTCCGGAATCATTTTGCTTTTGCCAATTAATTTACCAAACATCTGAGCAAAAGTATCATTAGAAACTGTTATTAAAATAAACATAATTAAATATTTTAGTGCATAATTTCTTAAATAAATTAAACTACTAAAAGCTAATCCCAAAATTAATATCGAGGTAATTAAAAAGAAAGCATCATCACTATTATATTTGTCTTTATCTTTATATAAAATAACTGGCACTAATAAAGCTAAAAATAAAGCGGCTAATACTTTATAATCTAACATCATCACAATTGAATTGGCATTATAACTACAAAAAACCATCAAAGCAAGAACGATACCACCTAATACTTTTACTAATAAAGGGATTTTTCTACCCTCATGTTTTAAATTAGCTAGTTCTTTATAAGCGAGTAAAGATATGATTGTAACGCCAACTGCAAAGTAGATACCACCTAAGATGATTAATGGAATAGTTATTACTCCTATAGCAATAATAGCACTTATAATTCTCTTCTTCATCTTCCACCAATTTCTATATATTTCTTCTTGATTA
>Ga0209373_10002934_pt1 | contig 16391 bp, 15 predicted proteins | sample Higcelweek5metaG_FD_187173 | JGI IMG/M metagenome (GOLD analysis project Ga0209373, IMG submission 187173) | Freshwater pond sediment microbial communities from the University of Edinburgh, under environmental carbon perturbations - High... | ecosystem: Environmental > Aquatic > Freshwater >... | reverse complement strand
CTCGTAAAGCAACGCGGTGTTAAACATTTAAGCGTTGGCCAAGTGTGAGGAGGGGCGAGGAAACAAATATTTTCCCGCATCAGGAAAATGCCGATTTGATGTTTAACACCGCGTTGCTTTACGAGTTAGGGGTTTTAAAAAAGTATGCCGAGCCCCTACTAAAATCGGTTCCCGAGAACCAACCCGAGTTTTCGGAGTCGCTTCGGTTGCTTAAATTCCTTGGATATTTTAAAGAAATCGACGATTTTGAAATTCCTCCAACATCATTGATTAGAGAGTTTTTAGGCGGAAGTAGTTTTAATTATTGAGTCTTTAAAGTTTTCATTTCAACTTTTTTATTTGAACAAAACTCAATGTAATTTGTCTATATTGAAAAAAACAGACAAAAAAGTCTTAATATAGAACAATTAAAAATTTACGATATGAGTTTTGAATTACCTAAATTGGATTATTCGTACGGATCTCTTGAACCACTGATAGATGCACGTACAATGGAGATACATCATACAAAGCACCATGCAGCATATACAAACAACCTGAACCTTGCATTGGAAGGTTCACCGTTGGCCGTAAAATCTATTGATGAGATTCTAAAAGAAGATAGTTTGGCTGCAGCTGTTCGTAACAATGGGGGAGGGTTTTATAATCACAACCTCTATTGGAAATTGTTGACTCAGGGTGGAAGTCCCTCGCCCGAAGGCGAATTGAAAAAGATTATAGATCACAACTTTGGCTCGGTCGATGCGCTTAAGGAACAGTTTTCGAAAGCTGCTGCTACTCGCTTCGGATCGGGTTGGGCTTGGCTCGTAAAATCGGGCGATAAGCTTGTGGTTGGTTCAACTCCAAATCAAGATAACCCTTTAATGAAAGTTTCAGATATACAAGGTGTTCCTATTCTGGCTATTGATGTTTGGGAACATGCGTATTACCTTAATTATCAAAACAGAAGGCCTGATTATATTGAGGCTTTCTGGAAACTGATTAATTGGGATGTTGTTGCTGATTTTTACCATGGTTAATTTGTTTTTTTGGTTATTCTATTAGAACAAAGTCTTTTAAAAGACTTATTGTCACAAACAAATCCTGAAGATTAATTTCTTCGGGATTTTTTGTTGAAGAGTATTCAACAATTATGGTTATTATTCGTTATTGTTAGAATGCATTAGATTTTTAACTTTAAGACCTAGAGAATAACCAATAAAAAATAAAATTATGAGTTTTGAATTACCAAAATTGAATTATGAGCTTGATGCTCTTGAGCCAGTTATCAGCAAACAAACCATTGAGTTCCATTATGGCAAACACCATCAGGCTTATGTGAATAACCTAAACAACTTAATTGTTGGTACTGAATTTGAAAATGCCTCGCTCGACGAGATTGTGATGAAATCGACAGGTGGAATTTTTAACAACGGTGCACAGGTTTGGAACCATACGTTCTATTTTAACCAGTTTGCAAAAGATGGTTGCACCGAGCCTCGTGGAGAGCTGAAAGTTGCCATTGATAAATCTTTTGGTTCGTTCGACGCTTTTAAAGAACAATTTAGCAAAGCTGCTGTAACGTTGTTTGGCTCGGGATGGGCTTGGTTGGTTGTTAATGCTGATGGAGCGTTGGAAATAGTTCAAACTTCGAATGCGGCTAACCCAATGACTAATGGTAAAAAGCCAATCTTAACTTGCGACGTATGGGAACATGCGTATTATCTTGATAAACAAAACCTACGACCTAAGTACGTTGAAGATTTTTGGAAGATTGTAGATTGGAAAATTATTTCCGATAGGTTTTAATTGAAAATTGTAAACTATTAGAATGAGTTTATTATGAGCAAAGAGAAAGTTTTAGAAGTATTGAAGAATGCCGAGAAACCATTAAAAGCTGGTGAAATTGCTGATATAAGTGGTTTGGAACGTAAAGATGTTGACAAAGCAATGAAAGCCTTAAAAGAAGAAGGGGCTATTGTTTCGCCGAAGGTTTGTTATTGGCAGGCAAAATAAAAAAAGGGAGCATCGCTCCCTTTTTTTATTTTGAAAATATGTTATTATTCTGCTTTTGCATTTACTGTACCCATTACCCGTAAATTAGTAGTTGAGTTGTTTGGATCGTTAGTGATTACAGTTACCGATTTGTTTTGTCTACCTTTTTTACCTCTCGAATTGAATTGAACCTTCAATTCGGTTGTGGCTCCGGGTTTTACAATATCTTCATGTTTAACAGCTGTACATCCGCAGCTAGCTTTTACATTTCTGATAATCAGGTCAGTTTTTCCGGTGTTGGTTAATTTGTAGTTGTGGTCAATCACATCGCCTTCTGAAATGGTGCCAAAATCGAACGTGGTGTTTTCGAAAACAGCGACAGGTGCTTTTGCCTTTTCGGCTTCGGTCATTTTCGAGAAATCTTCATTTATCGAGACCGAAATGCCTACCGAGAATTCGTTGTTCGATTGATCGTTGATGTTAAGGTAAACTCTATCAGAAACATATCCGAAAGCATTTTTCTTTGAAGCATCGAATTTGACAATCATTTTACCAACTTTCCCCGATTCAATAGTTTCAGGTTTGTACGAAACTGTAATGTGTTCAGGTGTTCTGTAAGTGGCAATTTTAATTGCTTTATCTGTGTTGTTGATGAATTCAAGAGTGTCGGTCTTGGTTTCGTTGTTTAAAACTGTGCCAAACGACATGTAGTTGGTTTTGAACCTTAAACCGCCCATTTCCCTTGGGTATTTTTCTTCAAGGGTTAATTCTTTTGGTTCAACATTTCCTTTAATAGTAAGCGATGCAACACTTGGCTGGGCATTTGAGTAAACACTTACATTTTTTGTGAATTGTCCCGGTCTGTTTTGTGGATTGTACGAAACTTTTATACTTCCGGTTTTTCCCGGTGCAATTGGCTCTTGTGTCCACTCGGGAGTTGTACAACCGCACGATGCTTTTACATTGTTTACGATAAGAGGCTGGTTGCCAGTGTTTTTAAATTCGAAGTTAGTTGTGGCCATTCCTTTGTCTTCTTTAATGTTTCCAAAGTCATGCTCCATATTTTTAAACTCGATTTTTGGTTGGGCATTCAATAGTAACGCTGCCCCTAAAATGAAGAATAGTGTTATAAGTTGTTTCATGGTTTTAATTATTTAATGAAATCTATTGTTTCTTTAAACGAATTGATCGCGAAAACATATCAATTTCTTTGACAAAGATTACTTTTTTCTTTGTCAAAGAAAAGTTAAGATATGTTTTAATTTGCCCCCAATCAATTAATTGTAAAATAATTAGCTGCAACGATTAATCTCCAAAAGAAACACCCATATTTCGGCATTTTCTTACAAGAGGATTGTCCGATCCAACTAGATTGAGTTTATTTTCAACCTCCGATAACGGGATTGTTGTAAGTGTGTTCTTTTTTAAAGCGACCATTACCCCGTAGTTCTCTTTCGCAATTGTTTCGGCAGTGAAGGCTCCGTAGCGGGTAGCTAAAATGCGGTCCATCGCAGTTGGGCTTCCTCCACGTTGTATGTAGCCAAGTCTTGTCTCACGGGCTTCAACGCCGGTAAGTTCGGTAATGCTTTGAGCAATGTAACTTCCTGCTGTTTTGTTCTGAGGTAAGTTATTTATTCCTTCGGCTACAACTACAATTGAGTAAGATTTTTTGTTTTCATATCGTTCTTCAATCCTTTTGCAAACCTTTTTTATATCGTAGTCTATTTCTGGTATTAAAATTATATCACCGCCTCCGGCCATACCTGCATAAAGAGCTATCCATCCGGCACTGTGGCCCATAACTTCAATAACCATAGCCCTGTGGTGCGAATTTGCCGTAGTGTGAAGCCTGTCTATTGCTTCGGTGGCAATAGCTACTGCCGAATCGAATCCAAATGTAATATCGGTTCCCCACACGTCGTTGTCGATGGTTTTTGGAATTCCAACAACATTCATTCCCAGATTTGTGAGTTTTGAAGCTGTTTTCATTGTACCATTTCCGCCAATGCAAACAAGGCAATCGAGCCCTAGTTCATTGTAGGTCTCTTTCATCAGTTCTGGTTTATTTATATCGCCATCGGTTGCATCGTTTTTGAATGGTTTCTCGCGCGAAGTTCCCAAAATAGTTCCGCCAAGAGTTAATATTCCAGATAGTTGCTGTTCTTCTAGTTTTGTATATTCTTTGTGTATCAGGCCAGTATATCCCGAAACAAAGCCGTAAACTTCCATTCCATATTCAATAATGGCTGTTTTTCCAACGCCCCGAATAGCTGCATTTAATCCCGGGCAATCTCCTCCAGCTGTTAAAATCCCAATTTTTTTTGGTCTTCTATTCATAATTCATCCTCCTTTTTATGTCTCCTTTTATTTTTGAGCGAATTTACCAAATTTGAAACGGATAAAGTATAACAAGTTTCTTATGGAAAAGTTAATTATTCAGGGAAATAGCCCGATCGGCTTAGTATTTCTTGGGCATTCTTCATTTGTAGCAGCTGAGGCAATGTAACTTCTGGGTTTTTCTTCATAAATGATTGAACGATGCGCCATCCTATCCAATTGCCTGTTTTTCCTGGCGATTCGTTTGAAAAGGTGTTTGTAAATGGGGCATCTCCTGTGTATCGTTGTAATGTTAACCGTTCAATATCGTAAAGTTGTTTTTGTTCTACAAGGAAGGTCCACATCGAAGCTTCGTTTTGTTTGCACCATTTCATCTGTTTTGGCGAGTATCCGGCTATTATCGAATCGGGAAGGGAAGGGCACATTGCTTCAACAAAATAAAGGGCTTTCCCTTGGTATATCATGTTCGAAAGCAGATTATCAATCGAATCGCGATATGGGAATTCAGTGATAAATATGGCGTAGAATAAATCGGGAACGATTCTTTGTGGGGTCATCTTTGCGCTTTTGTATTGTGGAATGCCAAGGTAGGTGTAAAAAATACAATCGGCTCCAAGGTACTTGTCAAGGCCAATCCCGATTACGCTATCGCCGGTTATTACCGATTGGTTAAACCCCGAAATAAATGTGTAAACTGCGGGTATTGGTTTATATGGAAAATAAGATTTATAGTGTTTGAACCCGTCGGATATATGTTTCTCGGTTTTGCTAAAATCGTTGAAAACAAATTTTACTGAATCGGCCACTCTTGAAATTACTGAATCGGAGACAAAAGTTTTTAGGTATGTTTCAAACCCGGGAGAGTCAAATGTGCCAATTTTTAGTACGTAGTTTGAATAGAGATCGAAGAAAGTTCGATGATCATTTTTTATCTTCTCGAGGTTGCTTGCGTAAGTTGTCTGATCTTTCTCAAAAAGAAGCTTATCTACACGGGTTGTTGTAGTTGTTACCTCAATGTTCGAAACGTTGAGGTTAAGCTTGTCGCGTTTACACGAAATAAATAACACAATTAATACAATAAAACTCAGATACTTCATCGTTATAATTTTAAATATTTATTGAAACGAAAAATTTGTGAATCAATTGTGGGCAAAGTTATTAAATCAGAATTAAATCAACGGAAACAATGGAATCATAAAATTCATTCTATTTTTGTAACTCTAGTAATTATTTAAATTGGTATATACGTGAAACGAATCAACTTACTAGCAATACTTCTTGTTTTAAGTATTGTTTCATCGGCACAGAGTTTTAAGCTGGGCCTTCAGGCAAGTCCGCAGGTGTCGTGGATGAACTCTTCAAATGCAGATATCCTGAATTCGCAGGTTCGGCTAGGGATTAAATATGGCGTTGAAGCCGACATTTTTATCATCCCGGGAATTCCCCGTTATTGCTTAAATACAGGGCTTTTCGTCTCTAATAATTCGTTTAAGACACATTATAGTTCCGGAGAATCTTTTCAGGTTGGTGGTAAAACATTTGCCGAAAATGTTGATATCAGATATAACCTGAATTACCTTGAAATTCCATTGAATTTGAAACTTCGTACCGACCAGTTTTATAGGTTCACATATTACGGCCAGTTCGGATTGTCGAATTTTGTAAACATCAGTGCTAAAGCTGTTTCATCCGACGAACAACTCAACGGTGTTGATGTAAACGATGCTGTTGGTCTTTATAATCTTGCATTGCTTATGGGCGCCGGAGCCGAGTACGATTTGGGCGGTAATACTGCTCTTAATGTCGCTCTTCAATACTCAAGGGGATTGCTCGATTATTCAACAATTAAAAGTTTAAACGAGAGTAGCAGGTTTAGTTCATTACGACTTGTGTTAGGTGTGATGTTTTAATTTAAAGTTGTTATGAAGATTGCATTAGCTCAGCTTAATTTCCATATTGGTAATTTTCAGTATAATACAGATAAAATTATTCAGTATATACAAAAGGCGAAAGTCGAAAATGTTGATTTGATAATTTTCCCCGAGCTTTCGGTTTGTGGCTATCATCCCAACGATTTGCTTGAGCGGAAAGAGTTTAGTGTTTGGTGCGATAAGGCCGTAAAAATAATTGTTGCCGAGTGTAAAGGAATTGCTGCCATTATTGGGGCACCAACAATTAACGAGAGTCAAAAAGGCAAAAAGCTTCGTAATTCGGCCATATTTATTAACGATGGGGTTATTGAAAAAGTTGTTCATAAAACACTTCTTCCAACTTATGATATTTTTGATGAATACCGTCATTTCGAGCCTAATACCGAATTTGGAGTTGTAGAATTTAAAGGACAAAAGCTAGCTATTACAATTTGCGAAGATTTGTGGGATGACCAACCTACTAACAATAGCTTCTCGAAAAGCAAACTCTATATAACTTCCCCGTTGGAAGAACTTTCAGTATTTAACCCCGATTTGGTTATCAACATTGCCGCTTCTCCTTTTTCATTTAATCAGGAAGGAAACCGCAAAGATATTATGCTCCGAAATGCGCAGGAATACAATGTTCCAATTGTGTATGTAAATCAGGTTGGTGCTCAAACTGAGCTCATCTTTGATGGTGGTTCAATGTTCATCAACTGTAATGGCAACGTTGAGCAGGAAATGGCCTATTTTACCGAAGATTTCTGCACTATTGATATCGATAATCTTCCTGAGAAATTAGTTCAGCCCAACTATTCTACCATCGAGAAAATTTATAAGGCATTGATCCTCGGAATCAGAGATTACTTTGTAAAGATGAATTTTAAAAAGGCAACTTTAGGGCTTTCAGGAGGAATTGACTCTGCAATTGTTGCTGTTTTGGCCACCGAAGCTCTTGGAAAAGAAAACATTCATGTTTTGTTGATGCCTTCAAAATTTTCGTCAGACCATAGTATTGACGATGCTAAGCAACTTGCTGAAAATCTCGGTATCAAATATGATATTGTTGGCATTCAGCCAATGGTCGATCAGTTTGAACAAGCTCTTTCCCCAATTTTTAAAGGTTTGACAAACGATGTTACCGAAGAGAATATTCAGGCACGCACACGTGGAATACTTTTAATGGCAATATCTAATAAGTTTGGAAACATATTGCTGAATACGACCAATAAAAGCGAATGTGCAGTTGGCTACGGAACTTTATACGGAGACATGAACGGTGGATTATCGGTTCTGGGTGATGTGTATAAAACCGATATTTTCAAATTGGCCAGGTTTATCAATCGCGATGTTGAAATTATTCCTGAAAATACAATCATCAAACCACCATCAGCCGAGCTTCGTCCCGATCAGAAAGATTCTGATTCATTGCCCGATTACGATATTCTTGATAAAATACTTTTCAGATATATTGAAATGAACCAATCGCCAGAAGAGATTATTAATGAGGGTTTTGACATGGCTGTTGTGATGAAAACTGTACGTATGGTTAATATGAATGAGTATAAAAGGTTTCAGTCACCGCCAATCTTGCGTATTTCGTCAAAAGCTTTTGGCTTTGGACGGAAAATGCCTCTTGTTGCCCGTTATGAAGGATTTTGAGATTTTAATTGTTGAAAGCAAAAAAAGTTGTTCATAAATAACTGATTACACAAAAAATATTAACTTTGATGCTGTACAACATAAACGACGTGGAGGTATGTTATTCACTGAACCAACATTTAATTTTTCGCACGATACTAGAAAATCAATTTATAAGTATCTGACTCCTGAAGAAAAAGAGGAGATTGAGGGTCATATCACTAGGGTAGAGATACCTCGTAACGAATTCATCTTCAAAGAAGGCGATAAGCCCACTGCATTTATTACCCTTGAAGAAGGAAAAGTGAAAATTTTTAAAGAAGGTGTAGGCGGCAGAGAGCAGATACTTAGAATGGTTAAGCCCGGAGGTTTCGTTGGATACAGAGCTCTAATTGCGAATGAGAACCACAATGATTCTGCTATGGCTCTCGAAGATTCAGTGATTTATGTTGTTGATGTCGATTTCTTTTTCAATAAGCTACTGCGTAATCACAATGTCGCTTTACGATTGTTGACAAAACTTGCCAAAGAGCTTGGTTTTTCTAATTCAAGAACTGTAACTCTTACCCAGAAACATATTCGTGGGCGTTTGGCTGAATCAATCATTTTGCTGAAAGACAAATACGGCATTGAAAGTGATGGCCAAACAATAAAGGCCTACCTTTCTCGCGAAGATTTAGCTAACCTTTCGAATATGACAACCTCTAATGCTATTCGTACTCTCTCGGGCTTCGTAAATGAAAAGATCATCACAATTGATGGACGGAAACTGAAAATTGTTGATTATCAGAAATTAGAGCGAATAAGCAAGCTTGGTTGAGGTTTATTTTTCCTTATTTTTTTATGAATTCAACGGCACCTAAATCGGGTAGCCCATCTGCAGTTCGGCTATTTCCAACCATGTCGAATGGAAATCTTTGTCCAATCGATAAATCACCTTTATCAACAAAAGAAGAACCAGTATCAGGTAGGTAGTTGTAAATTGAATCGAACTTGATTTCGTTATCGATGGTTAAATTCGAGTAATTTATTCGTTTGTATAACGTGTCGGGAGTAGTAAGTTTAACCATGCAATGCTCAATTTCGCAATTTATTTTTGAATCATTCCCGCCAAATCTTTTTACGTTTATTTCGTCGCTGTAATTTCCTGATATTACAGAGTTTCCAAAAAATATCTTTTCAAATTCTCCACCTATAAAAGTTGCGGTGTCGTTAGAAAAATAGTCTTGGATGAATACAGAACCAGCTTGTCGTCCTTCTTTGTAATTGTTTGAGACGGTAATATGGTTAAACGAATATTTCCCGGTATAAAATAGTACAATGCCTGCCCTGCTATTTGAAAATATTGTGTTAGAACATTCAATGATTGCCCCAATTGAAAATAGCCCCGAAAAGCTTTGATTTTTAATAAGAGAATTGGTTATAGAGAGACGAGGCCAGATTGGATCTAATGGATTTCCGGCTGAAATCCCAACTATTGAGTTTTTTATTACTGTATGGTCAAAAGACGATTTTCGGTTGGAAGGAGCAATAAAAATTCCATTCCACATACCGGGCATCTCTTCGTAATTATCTCCGGCTACAGTTTCATCAAACCTATCGTTTTGGAAGATTACTGGTTCTTCTTTTGTCCCTTTTACTACAACGTTTCCTAGAACATACATTCCAGCAGAGTCGTGGAAAAATATTTTTGTACCCTTTTCAATTGTTAACGTCTGATTTTCGTCAATTGCAAGAGTATCAACAATTAAATAAGGTTTTTTGCTGCTCCACGTTTCAGATGTTCTAACCCAATAGTTTCGAATAAACGTTACATCTTGTGACCACGATAGTAATTTTACATTTTTCTGCTCATTTTCTGTCTCAATAACCACCGAATCTAAACGATAGCATACCGAATCGACACTAAATTCGGGGAAAGTAGCTTCAACAAAAACGAAGATGCTGTCCTTGCTCAAAATTTCAACATCGTTAATCGATTTACAGGGTTCGCCATCAACATTCAGCCTGAAATAGGAATCGTTTCCACTTCCCAATCGGATGTTTCTTAATTTAAGGGGCGACAATCCGGGGTTGGTAATTTTGAAACTCAAGGTTGTTGACCGATATGTAGTAATCAGTGTATCAAATGAAAGCGTATCGGTCGAAAGTTGAAATTCTCCTTTGGTGCTAAAGCCAAGGTTTTCTTCTTCGCAGGAATAAAAAAGTGCGAACATTGAAAAAACAATAATGAAAAATAACCTGAAAGAGCTCAACTTCATAGCATAAAAATGTTTTCGTACGATTAGTGAGTATAAACGTACGGCAAAATTAGAATATTGTTTTGGTTTCCAAATTAAAAGAGTTATTCCTGAAAATAGACCCTTTTTACTCGTTGTGAAACTGAAGTAAACACTTCGTAAGGGATTGTATCAAGCACTTTGGCCACTTCTGTTGCAGGGTACTCTTTCCCGAAAACAATAACCCTGTCGCCTTCTTTGGCTTCAATGCCAGTAATGTCTATCATACACATATCCATGCAAATATTTCCAATTGTAGGCGCTAATTGACCATTTACCCAAATTTTACCAACACCATTGCCAAGTTTACGATTAAACCCATCGGCATACCCAATTGGTAGTGTGGCAATTTTCATTTCGTACGTTGCAATGCCATTTCGATTATATCCAACGGTTTCACCCTTCGGAACAGTCCGGATTTGCGAAATAGTTGTTTTAAGGGTGCTTACATTTTGAAGTGCTTTCGGATCAACGGGACTAATTCCATAGAGCCCAATTCCTAATCTCACCATTTCGTATTGGTTATTTGCGAATCGTTCAATTCCCGATGAATTTAGGATGTGTCTTGTTACAGGGTGGTCGCATCCGGCTTGAATGATAGCTGCAAAGGCTTCAAATTTTGACAGTTGGCCTTGCGTAAATAGATCTTCTTCTGGATCATCGCTTGCAGCTAAATGCGAGAATATGGAGCTTATAAATAGTTCGTTACCTTTATTGATCTTCATCAGCAGCTTCTTCAGGTCTTCATCTTGGTCAAACCCTAAGCGTTTCATGCCTGTATCAACTTTTATGTGTACGGGGAAATTGCTAACCGCATTACGGTGGGCAGCTGGTATAAACTGATCGAGAACCCGTAATGAATAGATTACCGGCTCGAGATTGTGTTCGAGCATTAAATCGAAGCTATGTTCTTCGGGGTTCATCACCACAATTGGCATCTTTATTCCAGCTTTGCGCAACGAAACGCCTTCGTCGGCTATGGCTACTGCCAGATAATCGGCATGATGAAATTCAAGAACTCGGGCAATTTCGGCTGTTCCACTTCCATAAGAGAAAGCTTTAACCATTACCATGATTTTCACGTCAGGTCGGAGTTTGCTTTTGAAATAGTTGAAATTATGGATCATTGCCGATAGGTCAATTTCAAGCACCGTTTCGTGCGCTTTAAATTGAAGAATTGAGGCTATCAGATCGAATTGAAATTCGCGCGACCCTTTCAAAAGGATTGCTTCTTGTTTGAACTCTATTGAAGGGAGTTCGATGAGAAACTCCATTGTTGATTCGTAAAACTTGGCATTTTCGCCAAACAGATGGGCTTGTTTCGAAATGTTTGGACCAATTCCTATAAAATGATCCATCATCCGCAGGCGAATTAATTCGGCAACTTCGGCATATAATACTTCATCGCTTTTAGGTGAAAAGTAGATGTCCGAAAGTATCAATGTTTTGCTTAAATAATCTTCACTTGCCTGTTGATCAAGTGTGTCGAGTGCAATTGTTAGTGAGTTTAAGTCCGAGTTATATGAATCGTTGATTACAACACATTCGTTATTTCCCTGTTTTATTTCTAGGCGCATTGCAACAGGTTGCAGTGTGCTGAATCTATTAATAATATGATCTTGGTCTTTCCCAATTGCAATTAGGGCAACCAAACAAGTACAGGCGTTTTCTACCGAAGCATCGTCGGAAAATGGAATTGATAAGGCATATTGTTTTTCGCCTGCCTGTGCAATAATTCCGCATCCTTCGGGTACTTTCTGAATGAAATAAACAAACAGATCGGCAGTTTCGTCCATCATCGACCAAGTAATAGAGCAGAGAGGTTTCTGCTCTTCGAGTTTCTCCATGGCATCGGTAATGCCTTGATAATCTTTGTGGTATATAATTATGTCGGTGCCTTTAAAAAGGTTTAGTTTTTCTTCTACTTTATGCTCTACCGATCTGAAATTCGACTGGTGGGCTTCACCAATGTTTGTAAAAATACCTATGTCGGGTAAGATTATTCGCTGTAGTTTGTCCATTTCTCCAGGTTCCGAAATGCCAGCTTCAATAATAGCAATGTCGGCATCTTCGTCTATTAGCCAAACCGAAAGAGGAACTCCAATTTGCGAATTATAGCTTTTCGGACTCCTTATAATGTTGTATTCTTCGGCAAGAAGTTCGCTAAGCCACTCTTTTACAATTGTTTTGCCATTGCTTCCGGTAATGCCAATTACTTTTCCCTTAAACATCTTACGTTTAATGATCGCAATATTCTGAAGGGCAGCTAGTGTATCATCAACAAGAATAAAAGTTGCTTCGGGAAACTTGTGAGTTGAATAATCGGGATTTGAAATAATGAAATTGCGAACACCTTTATCGTATGCATGGCGTATAAACAGATGCCCATCGCTGCGGTCTGTTTTCAATGCAAAAAACAAGGTTGTGGCGCCCGAAACAATCGTTCTCGAATCGACAGAAAGATATACAATCTGTGTTTCTTCTCTTTTTTGCAAGAGCTTTGCACCAATCTGCTCTGCAAGATAAAAGTTGGTTAGCATTTTCATTCTTTACTTTTTTTGAGATGCGTTAAAACATTCTCTGCACAACGGTTCGTATCCATTTTTTTCGCCAAGAACAACCAGTTTATCTTCCAATGTCAATCGGTGTGAAAAACTGGCAAGCCCTCCGCAGCGCATGCAAATGGCATGTACTTTTGTTACATATTCAGCAGTAGCCATTAGTTGAGGCATTGGGCCAAAGGGTTTTCCTTTAAAATCCATATCGAGACCGGCAACAATAACCCTGATTCCCATATCTGCCAATTTCTGACAAACTTCAACTATTGCAAGATCAAAGAACTGAGCTTCGTCAATCCCAATTACATCTACATCGCCGGTAAGTAGGAGGATATTTGAGGCTGTGTTCACAGGCGTTGATCTTATTGAATTTTCATTGTGCGAAACTACCTCTACTTCGGAATAGCGGATGTCTATCGATGGTTTAAAAATCTCTACGCGTTGCCGAGCTATCTTTGCCCGGTTCAACCTTCTTATTAGCTCTTCTGTTTTGCCCGAAAACATGGAGCCACATATTACTTCGACCCAACCTTTTTGTGGTCGTCCGCTTAAATCTTTTTCAAGAAACATCTGATTCTATTAATCCAAAAATGTAATTTTACAACTAATTGAATATTTTGTCGTTCTGTAAAATTATACCCTAAAATTTTAATTTTTGAAGATACTATATTTCAGGTAATAATTAAATATTTCGATCATCTTTACTGTAAATAAATGAATTTTAAAGATATATGGATAATAAAACAATTCTTGAACTGATTAAGAAAAACCTTGAAGAGATTAACCTTTTGGTTGACGATTTGTATAAGGGAGGAGATTATAATCAGCTTCTTATTGAAATTACTTCGGCTAAAACGAATATACTTCATCAGGAACTCAAGCTTCTAACTCCAACGGAGAGTTCTGCTCCAATTTCTAATTATTTTGAATTAGTTGCCGAGCCAATTGTTCACGATGATTTTCATGATGTACCGTCACCTATTGTAGAAATAGAACCAGAATCGGTTTCGGCTTTGGTTGATGAACTTCCGGTGGTTGAGCCAATTACTGCTGAAGTTGAAGAGCCTGAGGTTGAATCGGAACCTGCGTTTGAACAGCCAGAAGCTGAGAGTTTGGCAATAGAAGAGGATAGCCCTCAAATTGAAGAAAGTCCGCTAAGCGAGGAGCCAAATATCGTTGAGCCGGTGCAGGAAGATACTCTTGAAGAAGTTACTGCTTCTGTATTGGACGAACCTAAAACGGATGAGATTATAATTGATGAAGTTGAAGCAGAACTTCTGAATGTAGAGGAGGTTACTGAAGAAATACCGCCTGTTGCTGAAGAGATTATACAGAATGAAGAGGTTCTCGATATTGAACCGACAGAGATTTTAGCTCCCGAAAGAGCTGATAAAAAGGTTTTTGGAGAGCAATTCAGTAAAGAGCCTTCACTGCATGATAAGCTTTCTGGTTCTACTGCTATCTCTTCTCGAATTAAGGGATTGCCTATTAGTAATCTTCGGTCGGCTATTGGTTTGAACGATCGCTTTTTGTATACACGCGAGCTTTTTGAGAACGATTCGAGTAAGTTCGATTTAACTGTTGATACAATCGATCAACTGTCTTCTTTCCTTGAAGCGATTGAGTACCTCGAAAAGAATTTTAAGTGGACCAAAAACGAAAATAGCCTCAAGTTTATGGATTTGGTTAAGCGTAGATTTGAAAAATAGGAATCATGGCTAAACTATATATTGTACCAACTCCTGTTGGGAATCTTGAAGATATTACTTTACGGGCAATCCGTATTTTGAAAGAAGTTGATGTTATTTTGGCCGAAGATACTCGCACTTCTTCTAAGTTGTTGCGTCACTTCGAGATCTCAACCAAGCTCCAGTCTCATCATAAATTTAATGAGCATAAAACATCTGAATTCATTGCTGACCGAATTCTTGGAGGCGAAAATATTGCATTGATATCAGATGCCGGAACTCCGGGGATTTCTGATCCTGGCTTTTTGCTTGCACGTACTTGTAGCGAAAAGGGTGTTGACGTTGAAACGTTGCCAGGTGCTACGGCATTTGTTCCTGCCTTAATAAATTCGGGATTGCCCTGCGATAAGTTTTGTTTTGAAGGATTTCTTCCTCAAAAAAAAGGCCGTCAGAAGCGTTTAAAAGAACTTTCGGATGAAACCCGGACAATGATTTTCTATGAGTCGCCTTATCGTCTAATTAAAGCACTAGAACAGTTTATCGAGCATTTTGGCCCGGAACGACGAGTGTGTGTTAGTAGGGAAATATCAAAAGTTTTTGAAGAGAATGCAAAAGGAACTTTGGTTGAAGTATTAGACCATTTCAATTCGAAGGCAGTGAAGGGAGAAATTGTCATTGTAGTTGAAGGGCGAAATAGAAAAGAGATCATTGAAGAAGACGAAGATTAGTCTTCGTTTTAATATACAAAAAAGGGATGTTCATTTGAACATCCCTTTTTTGTATAATTGTGGTTGATATTATTCAACGATTGCTTTGAACTTAGGATTTTCGAAATACTTAGCAAATTCCAAGTCTGTTTTTGCAGCAGCTTTGAAAGAAGCATCTTTCTGGCAAGATTTTGTCAAGCTTTCGATTAACAACTCTTCTTTACCTGAACGAGCACCAACAACAGCTTTCAAATATTGATTCATTGGGCAACTTGCATCACCAGCTTCTAATGTTTTCAAAGCGCCATTATTGTCGCCTGCTAAAATTTTAGCAAGACCGGCATTTGGAGATGTTGAATCGCCAAAATATTTAACGGCTTTGTCATATTCTGCACGAAGAATGCTTACAATACCCATGTTGTGTTCAACTTCTTTTCCAAGACCCGAAGCAGCAGCAAAATATTCTTTTGCTTTGTTGGTTTCGCCATTGTATAAAGCAGCTACACCAAGGTTGTTTTGGATGATTGGGTTGCCTTGATTCAATTTGTCGGCTTTTTCAAAGTTAGCAGTAGCTGAAGCAAAGTCACCAGCTTTTACCTGAGCCATACCAAGGTTGTTGTAACCTCTCCAGTCGTCAGGGAACTGTTTTGTGAACGATTTGCTGAATTGAAGTTTCTTAGCATTGTCGTCAGTCAAGATTGTAGCTTGAATGAGTTCAGCTTGATTTAACGATTCAGGTTTGTTTTCAGCGGCAGCCAATAATTCAGCATCAGTTTTACCAATTAAGTTAACATCGGCAATGAATTTTGCACGACGCAATTGTGGTAAAATTTGGTCGGCAACATTTGTGAAAGCTTCTGAAAGGTTACGGATTTCTTTTTCGCGAACTTCTGGATCGCTGTACATAGAAAGAACACGTAAGATCAATTCTTTGTCTTGAATTTTTGATTCAGAAATTAACTTTTGGAAACCATCCCAGTCTTCAGCTGTATATTTAGTTTTTACAGTTGTAGAAAGGTTGTCGGTCTTTAAATTCTTGTTAAAGAAATCAGTAGCCGATTTTTCACGTTCCTGAGATAATTTAGTGTTGATTTCTTCAGAACCATCAGGAGAAGCGTAAGCCGAGATTTCTAAGCTTTTCAATTCTTTACGATCGTTTTTCAATGCATCTTTTGCATAAGCATTGAAATCAGCTATATCTTTCGATGCAGCTTCGTTTTTGCTAACATCAGCTTTGTTTATCAAGTAATGAATGTCGGCCATCAATTCATCAGGAACGACTCTTTGGAAAGCA
>Ga0209373_10002933_pt1 | contig 16394 bp, 14 predicted proteins | sample Higcelweek5metaG_FD_187173 | JGI IMG/M metagenome (GOLD analysis project Ga0209373, IMG submission 187173) | Freshwater pond sediment microbial communities from the University of Edinburgh, under environmental carbon perturbations - High... | ecosystem: Environmental > Aquatic > Freshwater >... | reverse complement strand
ACTAGTGGAAAGCCGATGAAGCTTATTTTGAGATTTATGATACCATTACTTTTTGGTAATCTATTTCAGCAAATGTATAATATTGTTGATTCAGTAATTGTTGGGAAATTTATTGGTATAGATGCACTAGCATCAGTAGGTGCCAGTACCTCTATTACTTTTTTGATTATTGGTTTTGTAATGGGAACCTGTAGTGGAATTGCAATCCCAGTTGCACAGACATTTGGTGCTAAGCAAAATTCTGATTTACGCAGATATGTTTTTAATGGTGCAATAGTGGCGGCTATATTGGCAGTGATTATTACGACAATAACCTGTTTGTTGTGTCGCAAGATTTTAATTTGGATGAATACGCCCACTAATATTCTGGAAGGTGCTTATGAATATTTGATTATAATCTTTATAGGAATTCCATTTACCTTTTTATATAATATATTGGCTGGTATTATTCGTTCTCTGGGAGATAGCCATACACCATTCATTTTTTTGATTATTTCAACAATCATTAATATTTTAGGTGACTTATTGTTCATTTTAGTATTTCATATGGGGGTTATGGGAGCTGGACTTGCAACCATTTTAGCACAGGCAATTTCAGGGATTCTTTGTTTGATTTATATGGTTAAACATTTTAAAATATTAAAAATGGAAAAAGAGGAGCAACAGGTAAAAGCAGAATATGTGAAGAAACTGCTTTATTTTGGACTTCCAATGGGACTGCAGTTTTCAATCACTGCAATTGGTAGCATTATGTTGCAAAGTGCAATCAATGGACTTGGCGCAGTAGTAGTTGCATCCTATGCAGCAGCAGTAAGAATAAAGCTATTAATGATGTGCCCATATGATGCAATTGCAAATACGATGACTACTTTTGGTGGACAGAACCTGGGAGCAGGCAAAATCAGTCGCATTAAAAAGGGACTCAGGGACAGCTTGCTATTAGGTTCAATCTATGGAATCTTTGCAGGTATTATCTTGTACTTTTTTGGAGGAATACTACCAATGCTGTTTGTGGATAAAGAAAATATTGAGGTGTTAGCTAATGCACATCAGTATTTAAGAAGTATTGGTTATTTTTATGTAGCACTCGCTTTTTTAAATATTTTGCGAAGTACGATTCAGGGAATTGGATATAGTTCACTTGCTTTTTTCTCGGGTGTATTTGAAATGATAGCAAGGACTATAATGGCGCTATTAGTGATTCCTGTGTTTGGATATACTGCCGCCTGTTTTACGGATCCTACTGCATGGATAGCTGCAATTTTATTTTTATTTCCACTATTCTTTTATGTTATGAAAAAATTGGAAAAACAGAAATGCGAAACATGATTATAGATTATTTAAAAATTGTCTGTTAAAAATGAAAAAGTACTTGAAAAATAGTAGATATTGTTGTATAGTACCAATCGTATGGAACAGAGAGATTTGATTTGGGTTTCCATGCAAATATTTTAAGCAACGTTTGTTGCATTATTGATTGAGTTAGAAGCTCAAATTTTATAAGTTGGTTACTTTATAACCGAGTGTATGTGCTACACACAACTTGTGAAACGGTCAATAAGAGTATTAAAAGTAAAATATTTGCTATATAGACTCTAAACCCAATATCTGTATCTTTGCGTTCTTGTATCATATTGATATAAGGGTATTAAAAAGTATCTTGGAAATCCAAGTATACTATAGCGTGAATAGATAAGATGATTTTTAGCAAGTGTAAATGTGTAAGCATTTAGTACTTGCTTTTTATTTTGCAATTATTTGAAAAATAGGGTATTAATGCATAAATGTGCAGTAAGGAGGAAAAATATAGTTCAATTACTTGCTAGAAGGATGATTGGATTATATAAGATAATATGATAATGAAATCACAGGAAAAAGCGCCTATATATGAAGCATTAGAGCGTTTTCGGATGATGAGAATAGTACCTTTTGATGTGCCAGGTCATAAGCGTGGAAGAGGGAATCCAGAATTGGTCGAGTTACTGGGAAAAAAATGCGTAGGGATTGACGTGAATTCCATGAAGCCGCTTGATAATCTATGCCATCCAATATCTATTATTAAAGAAGCAGAGGAGTTGGCAGCAGAAGCTTTTGGTGCATGCCATGCTTATTTGATGGTGGGTGGAACTACTTCAGCAGTGCAGGCAATGGTATTGTCATGTTGCAAGATGGGAGATAAAATTATACTTCCACGAAATGTTCATAGAAGTGTTATTAATGCGATGGTTTTATGTGGCGCAAACCCGATTTATGTAAACCCAGATGTGGAAAGTAGCTTAGGGATTGCACTAGGGATGAAGGTATCACAAGTGGAACAAGCAATTATAGAGAATCCAGATGCAGTTGCAATATTTGTAAATAATCCAACCTATTATGGTGTATGTTCAGATTTGAGAACAATTGTCAATTTAGCACATAAAAATGGGATGAAAGTATTAGTGGATGAAGCACACGGAACTCATTTCTATTTTGGGGAAAATCTACCATTAACCGCAATGGCAGCGGGTGCAGATATGTCAGCAGTCAGTATGCATAAGTCTGGTGGTAGCCTGACACAAAGCTCTTTTCTGCTAATTGGACCCAATATGCAGGAAGGACATGTAAGGCAGATTATTAATTTAACACAGACGACCAGTGGCTCCTATTTATTGCTTTCAAGTCTGGACATTTCCCGGAGAAATCTAGCACTCAGAGGGAAGGAAGAATTCGAAAAGGTAGTGGTTCTTGGACAATATGCGAGAGAGGAAATTAATAAAATCGGAGGATATTATGCTTTTTCCAAAGAACTTATTAATGGGAATAGCATTTTTGATTTTGATTCTACTAAGCTATCCATCCATACCTTGGAGATTGGCTTAGCTGGAATTGAAGTGTATGATATTTTGCGGGATGAGTATGACATTCAGATTGAATTTGGAGATATCGGAAATATACTAGCATATCTTTCTATAGGAGATAGAAAGCAGGAATTAGAGCGGTTAGTGAGCGCCTTGGCAGAAGTGAAGCGACGTTACCAAAAAGATAAAGCTGGGATGCTGACACAAGAATACATTGCGCCAAAAGTGATTGCCAGTCCACAAGAAGCTTTTTATGCTGAAAAAGAGCCTCTGCCACTTTGCGAAACAGCAGGTAGGGTTTGTAGCGAATTTGTCATGTGCTATCCACCAGGGATTCCTATCTTGGCACCAGGAGAAGAAATTACAAAAGAAATATTAGATTATATTGTTTATGCAAAAGAAAAGGGATGTTCCATGACGGGGCCTGAAGATGCTAATATTGAAAATTTAAACGTATTGAAGCTTTGAACTCATGCATAATAATAGAGATAAGAATAGGAGTAAATGGTAAATGGAAATGTGGTTTTCAGATCAACATACGGATAACGTGAAATTATCCATACGTGTGGAGTTACAGTTGTTCTCAGCACAAAGCGAACTTCAAAGAATTGATGTACTACAGTCTAAGGAATTTGGAAAGATTTTAGTGGTAGACGGAGATTTGTTTTTGACAGAGATGGATGAATTTATTTATCATGAGATGATTACACATGTGCCAATGGCGGTACATCCGAGAGTAGATAAAGTTCTTGTCATTGGCGGAGGGGATGGTGGTGTAGTCAGGGAATTAATCAAGTATGATACGATTCTACAAATTGATGTAGTAGAAGTAGATCCTTTGCTTGTGGAGGTATGCCGTAAATATTTTCCTCAAATGGCCTGTAGTCTGAATGATAGCAGAGTTCAAATTTATCATGAAGACGGGTTGCGTTTTGTTCGTTCTAAAGAAGATGAATATGATCTGATTATTATAGATTCACCAAATCCATTTGGCCCGGGGGAGGGATTGTTTACCAAAGAATTTTATGGAAACTGTTTCAATGCTTTGCATAAAGAGGGTATTATGGTCAATCAGAACGAAAGTCCTTTTTATAAAGAGGAGGCGTTTTTTTGCCAAAGGATGCACAAAAGAATTATAGAGTCATTTCCAATCAGCCGTATTTATCAAGCACATATTCCTTCTTATCCCTCTGGTCATTGGTTATTTGGCTTTGCATCCAAAACATATCATCCTATTGATGATATGGATGCGGTGCAATGGAAATTAAAAGGAATTGTTACTAAATATTATTTGCCGAGATTGCATCAAGGCGTATTTGCACTACCAGCATATGTGGAGGAATTAGTAGAAGATGTTGAATAGGAATATTGTTAATTTTATTGGTTGTGAAAGTGAATATGAGGAAGCAAAGATTGTACTTTATGGGGTGCCTTTTGATTCGACGACTTCTTATAGACCGGGTACTAGATTTGCAAGTCAGGTCATTCGAAATGAATCGTATGGTTTGGAAACCTATAGTCCTTATCAGGATAAAGATTTGATAGACTTTGCTATTTTTGATAGTGGAGATCTGGAATTACCAATTGGAAATACAGAGGGTGTCCTGAAAAAAATCGAAAACCGATGTGAAGAAATTTTGCAGGATGGAAAACTGCCTTTCATGATAGGAGGAGAGCATTTAGTGACATTGGGAGCAGTCAGGGCTGCGGCAAAGAGATATCCCGAGTTATACATGCTACATTTTGATGCGCATGCAGACTTAAGAAAAGACTATCTAGGTGTAACATTATCGCACGCCTGTGTTATGCGACGTTGCTACGAGTTATTAGGAGAGAAAAAAATATACCAGTTTGGTATTCGCTCTGGAGACAGAGACGAGTTTTGCTTTGCAAAGGAAGGACATGTGATGATGCAGCCTTTTTGCTTAGATGGGCTGGAGGATGTCTTAGTGCAGTTAAAAGAAAAACCAGTTTATGTAACGGTAGATTTGGACGTATTAGATCCGGGTATTTTTCCGGGGACAGGAACTCCAGAGGCAGGAGGTGTTTCTTTCATGGAATTATTGGATGCGTTGAGAAAAGTAGGAAGTGGGTGTCAGGTTGTAGCTTGTGATATCAATGAATTGAGTCCTATCTATGACCAAAGTGGAGCATCTACCGCAGTGGCATGCAAGGTGGTACGGGAATTTCTTCTGGCGCTTTGCTAAGTAATAGGCAAGGTCTGATAAAAGACGCAGATAGGGAATAGATAAAAACAACAATTTTGTAAGGGTTAAATATATAGATAAGAAAGGAAAAGAAAAATGGGAAAAGTTCTAATCATTGGATGCGGCGGTGTAGCCAGTGTAGCAATTCAAAAATGCTGTCAAAATCAAGAGATATTTACAGAACTATGTATTGCTAGTCGTACAATATCAAAATGTGAGGCGCTAAAAGAAAAGCTACAGGGCACTACAAGTACAAAAATTACTACGAGGCAAGTGGATGCTGATGATGTGACACAATTAATTACCCTGATAGAAAAAGAAAAACCGCAAGTGGTTCTAAATCTGGCACTTCCTTATCAGGATTTGACTATCATGGAGGCGTGTCTTGCAACTAAAACGCACTATGTGGATACGGCAAATTATGAACCAGAAGACACTGCCAAATTTGAATATAAATGGCAGTGGGACTACGCAGAGAGGTTTGAAAGTGCTGGAATCACAGCACTTTTAGGTAGCGGGTTTGATCCCGGAGTAACAGGTGTATTTTCGGCGTATGCATTGAAACATTATTTTGATGAAATAAACTATATAGATATTTTAGATTGTAATGGTGGTGAACATGGATATCCATTTGCAACGAATTTTAATCCAGAAATTAATATTCGTGAAGTCTCAGCAAAAGGTTCCTATTGGGAAAATGGTCATTGTATAGAGACTGAGCCAATGGAAATAAAAAAAGAATACTATTTTGCGCAGGTAGGGCAAAAAGATATGTATCTGCTCCATCATGAAGAAATAGAGTCTCTTGCCATAAATATTCCAGGGATTAAGAGAATACGCTTTTTTATGACATTTGGACAAAGTTATCTGACTCATTTAAAATGTCTGGAAAATGTGGGAATGACTTCAATTGTACCAATTTTATATGAAGGGAAAGAAATTGTACCGTTGCAGTTTCTAAAAGCAGTGCTTCCAGATCCTGCGTCCCTGGGACCGAGGACCAAAGGAAAGACAAATATCGGCTGCATATTTATTGGAAAAAAAGATGGGAAAGAAAAGAAAATATATATTTATAATGTATGTGACCATGAAGAAAGTTATAAAGAAGTTGGATCGCAGGCAGTGGCATATACTACAGGTGTCCCAGCAATGATTGGAGCCATGATGGTTATAAATGGAACTTGGAATCAGCCAGGTGTGCATAATATTGAAGAATTTGACCCAGATCCTTTTATGGAGGCTCTTTCAAAATATGGGCTCCCCTGGGTGGTGGATGAAAATCCCGTAGTTGTAGATTAAAGTAGAAGGGATACAAATTCATATGACACGAGAACAATTGAAAACACCTTGTTATATTGTTTCAGAGAAAAAATTAAAAGAAAATCTTCAGATTTTAAAAGGAGTGATAGACCATACTGGTTGTAAAATTCTATTAGCACAAAAGGCATTTTCTATGTTCTCAGTTTACCCACTAATAGGTGAATATCTAAGCGGGACTACGGCTAGTGGATTATTTGAAGCAAAGCTGGGGAAAGAGAATTTCTGCAAAGAGAATCATATCTATTCACCTGCTTATAAAGAGGAAGAAATAGGTGAAATACTGAAATACTGTGATCATATTGTATTTAACTCCTTTGCCCAATTGCAGAAATTTCAAGAAAAAGCTTTAGAGGCAGGGAAAAGTATTGGTCTCAGAATTAATCCTCAGTACTCAACACAGAGTGGGCATACGATATATGATCCCTGTGCAACAGGTTCACGCTTAGGAGTGACCAAGGAGAAATTTAGTCCAGAGCTTTTAGCGCATGTAGAGGGATTACATTTTCATACCCTTTGTGAGCAGGATGCAGATGACTTACAACTAACATTAAATGAGGTGGAAACCCAGTTTGGAGAATACCTGCATCAAATGAAATGGATTAATTTTGGCGGAGGACATCTTATTACCAAGCCAGGTTATCATATTTCCCTATTGGAAGAATGCATCCGCCATATTCAGGAGACATATCAGATTCAAGTGTATTTGGAACCTGGAGAAGCAATCGCACTATGCGCCGGAGAACTTATGACCACGGTATTAGATGTGGTAGATAACCAGATCGAAATCGCAATTGTAGATACTTCTGCGGCCTGCCACATGCCAGACGTTTTAGAAATGCCATACCGACCATCATTGGCACAAGCTGGAATACCACAGGAAAAAGAGTATACCTACCAACTAGCTGGAGCGACCTGCCTGGCAGGGGATATTATTGGGGACTATTCTTTTACACAGCCTTTAGAAATCGGAGAGAGGCTTACATTTGAAGATATGGCAATTTACTCTATGGTCAAAAATAATACATTCAATGGAATGTGTCTTCCAGACATAGTATATGAGAGAGAAAATGGAGGCTGCGAATTAGTGCGGAAATTTGGATATATAGACTTTAAGGGGAGACTATCCTAGCTGAAAAGTAGAGAGATTAAATGATGCATAAAAGAGGTTAGCTTGACAAGAAATAGGCTAATGACTATAATTATGGGGATAGTTTAGGCGAAAGACTATGATAATGGAAAAACTAAGTTCAATCATAGCTGGCGCCATATTTTTATCAGAAAAAAACAGGAGGAGATTTATTATGAAAAAAGCATTAGTTTTATTGCTATGTACAGCCTTAACATTTGCGATGTTAACAGGCTGTGGTGCAACAAAAGAGGAAGCAACAGAAGATGTTGCAGTAGCAGAAGCAACAGAGGAAGTTGCAGCAGATGAAGCAACAGAGGAAGTTGCAGCAGATGAAGCAACAGATAAAACATGGATTATCGCAACCGATACAGTATTCAAACCTTTTGAATATACAAACGAGAATAATGAATTTGTAGGTATTGATGTTGATATTCTTGCGGCAATTGCAGAAGATCAAGGTTTCGCATATGAATTACAGAGTTTAGGATGGGATGCAGCAATTGCAGCAGTTCAGGCAGGACAGGCTGATGGTCTTATTGCAGGAGCTACAATTAAACAGGAACGTGTTGACTCAGGCTGGATATTTTCAGAAGGATATTATGATGCTACACAGACATTTGTTGTAGGTGCAGATAGCACTGTTGCTAGTTTTGAAGATCTTAAAGGTAAAAATGTAGCAGTTAAAAATGGTACAGCTGGTGCTGATTTTGCTGACAGTTTAAAAGAACAGTATGGATTTACGGTAACTGTATTTGAAGATTCACCTACAATGTACCAGGATGTTGTTCTTGGAAATAGTGTTGCTTGTGTTGAAGATACTCCGATTATGGCAGTTTCAATCAAAGAGGGTGAGCTTCCACTTATGATACCAGAAGGAATGGAAAGCGAAGGCGCTCCATACGGATTTGCTATTATGGATGAAAATGATCAGGAATTACTTGATATGTTCAATGCAGGTCTTGTTAATATTAAAGCAGATGGTACATATGAGGCTATTCTTGACAAATATTTAAAGTAATACCACTAAGATGTTGGATGCGAACGTGAGGGGCTTGCTATAGGTTTCTCACGTTCTTATTTTCAACCTACACATTGGATGAAGTAATGAATTGAGGAGAAGGAGTTTATGGGCGCAATTATTCAATCATATGGTTCAATGCTTTTGACCGCATTGGGAAAGACATTATTGCTTGCATTATTATCACTGATTTTTGCTATGATTATAGGTATGATTTTTGCATTAATGAATGTTGCTAAAAATCGTTCCTGTAACTTTTTTGGGACTTTTTATGTGGATGCTGTTCGTGGTGTTCCGCTTATTGTATTAGCATATTTTATATATTTTGGTGTACCTACTGCTGTTAAAATGATGGGGATACAGGATTTTAGGTTAACGGCTTTGCAAGCAGGAACTATTGCACTTGCTATGAATTGTGGTGCATATATGGCCGAAATTATTCGAGCAGGAATTGGAAGCGTCGAAAAAGGACAGATGGAAGCCAGTAGAAGTCTTGGCTTGACTTATGGTAAAAGTATGCGTCTAGTTGTACTGCCACAGGCAATTCGTACAATGATTCCTTCAATTATCAATCAGTTTATTATCACATTAAAAGATACCTCTATCTTATCAGTAATCGGTTTTCCTGAACTCACAAATATGGGTAAGACCATTAGTGGGAATACTTTTAAAAGCTTTGAGACATGGGCAATCGTGGGTGTTATGTATATGGTCGTGATTATTACACTCAGCAAAGTAGCTAAGAGAATTGAAAGGAGGGTAAACCGTGGAAAATAGAAAGGTTCAGATTCATGTTGAAAATTTAAAGAAAAACTTTGGAAAATTAGAAGTATTAAAAGATATCAGTATTGATATTATGGAAAGCGAAGTAGTTGTTCTATTAGGACCTTCTGGAAGCGGTAAATCCACATTTTTACGTTGTCTCAATCAATTAGAGATTGCCACAAGCGGAACTATTATTATTGACGGAAAGAACATTACAGATAAGCATACAGATATTAACAAAGTACGTGAAAATATAGGAATTGTTTTTCAGCATTTTAATCTTTTTCCGCATAAAACTGTTTTAGAAAATCTCATGTTGGTTCCTGTAGAATTAAAAAAAATGACAAGAGAAGAAGCTAGAATAAAATGTATGCAACTGCTGAGACGAGTGGGATTAGAAGCAAAGGCAGATATTTATCCAGCACAGCTTTCTGGTGGACAGAAACAACGAGTAGCAATTGCAAGATCACTGGCTATGAATCCTGATGTAATGCTTTTTGATGAGCCCACCTCGGCATTGGATCCTGAGATGGTAGGTGAAGTGCTTGCCGTTATGCAGGAACTTGTCGCAGAAGGAATGACTATGGTGGTTGTAACACATGAAATTGGGTTTGCCAAAGAAGTGGCAGACAGAGTGGTATTTATGGATGCTGGTTATATAGTAGAACAGGGAAGCCCTGAAGAGTTAATTCTTCATCCAAAGGAAGCCAGAACCATTGATTTTTTAAACAAAGTCTTATAATCAATTTTGGAGGTTGTCCTATGAAAAAGATTATTACAATTAGTCGTGAATTTGGAGCAGGTGGCGGCGAGATTGGCAGAAAAGTTGCCAGGGCTCTTAAGTATGAATATTTTGATAAGGAACTCATACTAAAAACAGCTAGAGAATCTAATGTGGATGTAGAAAGTATATTGAAGTGGGATGAAAAGGTTCCTATGGATTTTGGATTTGCACAAAGTCTTTTTGATTTTTATAATAAACCGTTGAGCGAGACTCTGTTTGAGGTGCAGAAACAGATTATTAAAGAAATCGGAGAAAGAGGAAATTGTGTTATTGTTGGACGAAACGCAAACACAATTCTAAAAGAATTTGATAGTGTATTGCATACATTTATTTGTGCAGATTCTAGTTGGCGCCTAGAACGTATGAAGGGTAAAATGCCTGATGCAACGGAATCAGAAATAAATGAAGAGCTAAAGGAAATTGATAAAGCACGTAAAAAATATTGCGCTTATTATACAAATACGGAATTTGGGTATGCAGATTATTATGATATTTGTTTAAATACTTCGACCATAGGAATCGATGTCTGTGCAGACATTATCTGTAGTCTTGCAAAACAATAGGTTATTTGATAACTATGCATTTAATGCGAAAATAAAATAAATCAAGTAAGGGGTGCCGGGTTTTAGGCAGCCCTTTTGTTGATAAACGATTAAATCGGACTTCAAATACATTCTAGGCAAATACATTGTAAAAAGAAATATTTACGAGTCACATGCTTTGATGTATACTAGTATATTAAATGGACAATATTTGATATGGGGGATTTATCTTGGAAGAAAATCGTAAAAAGAAATATTTTTTTTCAAATAAAGATTTAATTAAGTTATTTATTCCGCTTATTATTGAACAAATTCTGGCTTACTTTGTAGGAGTGGCTGACTCAATCATGGTAGTCAGTGTAGGAGAAGCTGCTGTATCTGGAGTCTCACTAGTAGATTTTATTATGCAATTACTAATCAGTGTATTTGTGGCAATAGCGACAGGTGGGGCAGTAGTTGCTGGGCAGTATTTGGGAAATAAGGAAAAGAAAAAGTCGGAAGAATCTTTAAAACAGCTAGTTCTATTTTGTACAATGCTTTCATTGTTTGTCATGGCATTGCTCTATTTCATAAAGCCTTTTATATTGAATGTGTTATTTGGGGCCATTACAGATGAGGTTCGTGCAAATGCAAATATTTATTTCCTAATTGTTGCAGCATCTATACCATTTTTGGCTTTGTATAGTGTGGGAGCCGCGATTTTTCGTACCAGAGGAAATTCAAAAGCACCCATGTATGTTATGTTTTTTATGAATCTAGTTAATGTCTTTGGCAATGCATTAGGTGTATATATTTTTAAAATGGGAGTTGCTGGAATAGCGATTCCTACGCTTGTATCTAGAATTGGTGCAGGGGTAATTGTGATGGCAATGGTGACAAACAAGAAGGATGAACTCTCATTAAAGATTTTTAGAAAGATGAAGCTACAGTGGAGTGGAATGTGTCAAATTCTTCATATCGCAGTACCATATGGAATGGAAAATGGATTGTTCTATTTGGGAAGACTGATGATTCTGACAATCGTGTCAACCTTTGGAACGGCAGCGATTGCAGCCAATTCCGTGGCTGGAACATTGGTACCGTTTCAGGTGTTGCCAGCACAGGCAATCGGACTAGGTCTTACCGTAGTCATATCTCAATGTATAGGAGCTGGAGACTATGAGCAGGCTCGATATTATTCGAAGAAGATCATGGGAAGTGCAATTGCAGCCTGCTTTGTAACATGTGTATTAATATTACTCATTTTACCACTATTACTTAGAATCTATAATCTCTCAGACATAGCAACTGAGTTGACCCGTCAGATTGTATGGTCTCATGGAGTTTTATGCATTATTTTATGGCCACTTGGAAATCTGACGCCAGTCATTTTTAGAGCTGCCGGAGATGCCAGATATCCGATGATAGTATCCATTGTAGTGATGTTCTTAGTCAGAATTGGTCTGGCCTATGTACTTAGTTGTACGCTGAAAATGGGTATGTTCGGAACATGGATAGCAATGTACTGTGATTGGGCAGTAAAAGCGGTTCTCCATGTGATACGTTATTTTAGCAGAAAATGGCTTCACTATCGAGCCATATGACAAGAACATTAAAAGGACAATTTATGGTTATTTGAAATAATCAGGATATGATTCGCGTATTCCACGCTCATCAACATGGAAACGAGTCAAATGATGAGTGATGAGAGCTTCTGCTTTTTCTTCATCATTGTCATGAATTGCATGATATATATTCCAATGATCTTCAACAATTTTTAAATCCTTAACTGTGTTAAGAGCTAAACGTCGGATACGGTCAAAATGAATGCTCATGTTTGTAACCAGCTCATAGCATTTCATTTTGTTACAAATTTGAAATAAGCTTTTATGAAATTGATTATCGGACTCTAAAAGTCGATTGGGCGCATTGGATTGTAAATAAAAATCCTGAAGTTTTAGAATACCCTCTATTTCTATAAAATCTTCTGGTGTTGCCTTTTTGCAAGCAAGCTTGGCAACAGCAATTTCCATAGTCATGCGGAAAAAGCTTGATTCTTCAACAACATCCATATCAATCAAGGCAATCCTACTGCCACGCTGAGGAAGCACCTCTATGATTTGCATGTTTGCAAGTTCAATGATAGCTTCCCGTACAGGAGTACGAGAAAGAGCCATTTCATCAGCTAATTCTTTTTCGCTTAACATGGTACCTGGCTTCAATTCTGTTTCTATGATATTCTCTCGTAAGGTTCGAAGTGCATAAGCACGTCCAGTCTCTCTCTCTGCTTGTTTTGCTATTATCATTTACTTTCCCTTCGTTCTATGATATTTGTATCATGTTGTTTTTTGAAAATTAGAAATGCAAGTTGATATGCTCATAAAAAACTTTTTTAAGATACATTTTTGAAGAATCAACCTGAGTAGAAAATAGTGTCCATAAATCATTAACACCATCACCAAAGAGACAGCTTTTTGGGATAATAAAGGCATTTGCTCTTGTCAGATATAAATAAAAATAGTGTGGCGTCTGATAAATAGAATAGACGGTATTCCAATTATAATCAACTGCCTCTTTCTTATTATGAATATGAATTTTTTCGTTGTCAAATGTAATAGTATAAAAAACGCTGGGAGTATCCAAAGCAAATTTTTTGATTTGCTTATAGGTATCCATATGAAAAAATAAAAGAGCCCAACAGGGACCTATCACCGAAAGAGCAAGAAGAACCCATCCAATCATCATAGATCCAAGGTACCAATTAAAAATTGCAAATCCTAATAATAATAAGGGAAAGAATAAAATGTTCCAAGAAAATTTATTAGCAAAAAATTGATGAAATCTGCAAAAATTCAGATAGGTCTGACTGTCTATCTTGCAGTCAGCTGTAATTTTGTAACTTGCTCCCATATAAAATCCTCCGAAATGCTAATATAATAGTTATCATTTATTGTAACAGAATAAAAGAAAAAGCAAAGTAAAAAAGAAATGATTGGTACATTTGCACAAAATCTAGAATACAAATTCTACTAGTATGCTAGTTGAAAAATAGATTTATTATTGCTATTATACTATTATGTAACATGTGAGTTAGAATAATCACAAACAACCAATTTGCTTATGGGCAAAAAGAATAGGGAGGAAACTATGAAGTTTAAGAGACTAAGTGCATTATTATTAGCAGTAACAATGACAATAAGTTTAGTGGCTTGTGGAAATACTGAGGCAAGTGCGGTAGCAGAAACAAAAGAAGAGCCAGTAGCGGAGGAGCCAGTTGCAGAGGAACCAGTTGCAGTGGAACCAGTTGCAGAAGAACCAGCAGTTGCAACCAGTGAACCAGTTACACTTGTATATGCAGAAGTTAATCCAGAAGATTCTTTGATGGGTAAAACAGCAGCAGAATTTAAGGCAAATGTAGAGAAACTTACAAATGGAAGTGTAACAGTAGATGTTCAATATGGTGGTGTTCTTGGTGCCGAAGGTGATGTACTTGATGCTATGATAGGTGGAGGAGGAATGATAGATGTTGCTCGCATCAGTACATCTAGCTTATCCTCTTATGGTGTAAAGCTTACAAAATTATTATCAGTTCCATATTTGTTTGAAAATCGTGATCATTTTTGGAACTATGCAAAAAGTGATATCGGTGCTCAAGTTTTGCAAGAGCCTAGCGAGTTGGGACTTGGCGTTCATGGTATGTTTTATGTAGAAGAAGGTTTCCGTCATTTCTTTTTTAAAGATGAAGTCACAGGACTTGCAGATCTAGCGGGAAGAAAAATACGTGTTTCTACTGATCCAGTTATGATGGGTATGGTGGAAGGCCTTGGTGCATCTCCTACAGAAATAGCATTTACAGAGTTATATTCATCCTTGTCATCAGGTGTTGTTGATGGAGCAGAACAGCCTATCGCAAATTATCAGAGCAATGCATTTGGTGAAGTTGCACCTTACATGATTCTTGATGGACATACACTTGGTTGTGGTGAAGTTATTATCTGTGATGCTTCATGGGATAAGTTAGATGATGCTCAGAAAGCAGCAGTTGAAGAAGCAAGTAATTTGACAAGCGAATTCAACGCAGGTCTTTCAGAGGAAAATGAGAATAAATGTAAAGAAGAGCTAATTGCTAGTGGAGTAACATTTGTAGATGTAGCTGATTTAAAAGAATGGCAAGATGCTTGCGCCGATATTGTAACTGAGACAATTGCAGGTTTAGAAACAGAAGTTGAAAGCATTCGCGCTATGGCCAAATAATTCACTATTTGCAGTTTATAATATGATAAAATGAATTGCGGGACAGTAAAGGTGCTGGCCCGCGGTTTCATATCAAACAAAATCTAAGGGGGATAGCTGCATGAGTGCTATTTTTGAAAAGATGGACAAAATTAAGCCGCTTTATGACAAAGCATATCAAGTCGTCATGCTAATTTGCAAACTTTTGCTGATTACAGAAATTATTCTTACTTCTATGGTGGTATTTGGTAGATATACGTTTGGAAAATCTCCTGCATGGGGAGAAGAAATTATATTAACCTGTATGGTGTATATGGCATTGCTTAGTGCTGCAATGGCAATTAGACGTGGTGCACATATAAGGATGACAGCATATGATCATTTTCTATCAAAGAGGGTGATGCGGCTCCTTGATTTGTTGTCCGATTCAGCAGTACTTGCTTTTGCAATTATTCTAATCGTCGAAGGAACTTTGTATGCAAAAGGAATTGGCGGAAAGGGAAGTTATACAAGCTTACCAATGCTTTCAAAGTTTTGGCTATATTTTCCAGTCCCTTTTGCTGGAGTTGCTATGTTGGTATTTGAATTAGAAGCTATATATAATCATATTAGAGCTTTTTTTAATAAAGAAAAGAATGAAGAAGCTGAAAATGAAGGAAAAGAGAAAGAAGGTGGCGCAGAATGACACATGCATCTATGGCAATACTAATTTTACTAGGTTCTTTTGCACTTATGATTTTTCTGCGATTTCAGATTGCCTATGCAGTTGGTATTTCTTCTACAATCTGTCTTCTCTATTTGGGAATGCCACTTACTACAATTTGTCAGCAGATGGTAAAAGGTGTGAATTCATTTAGTTTAATGGCAGTTCCTTTTTTTATAACCATGGGTGCCCTAATGGGCTCTGGTGGAATTTCAGAAAAATTGATTGCTCTTGCGGATTCTCTTGTTGGCTGGATGAGAGGGGGGATGGCAATGGTAAATATTGTTGCATCATACTTTTTCGGAGGTATTTCTGGTTCCGCAGCAGCAGACACGGCATCTCTTGGAACGATTCTGATCCCAATGATGGTGGACCAGGGATATGATGATGACTTCTCAACCGCCGTAACAATTACTTCTTCTTGCGAAGGGCTGTTAGTACCACCAAGTCATAATATGATTATATATGCAACAACAGCTGGAGGCATTTCCGTAGGGAGCTTATTTTTGGCAGGATATGTTCCTGGTGCAGTTTTAGCTATTTCTTTAATGGTGGGTTCTTATATTATTGCTGTAAAAAGGAAATATCCTAAAGGTGAGAAGTTTAGTTTAATCAATTTTTTCAAGCAACTTGGGAAATCAATATGGGCGTTAGCGGCAGTTCTTATCGTTGTAGTCGGTGTTGTGTGTGGCGTTTTCACAGCAACAGAGTCTGCAGCTATTGCAGTTATCTATAGTTTGATTATTAGTTTGTTTGTATACAAGGGATTGGATATAAAAGGTGTGTGGCGGGTATTAGGGGAAGCAATCGACATCTTGGCAATTGTATTGATTTTGATTGCAACTTCAAATGTATTTGGATATTGTCTCACTTATCT
>Ga0209373_10002932_pt1 | contig 16400 bp, 13 predicted proteins | sample Higcelweek5metaG_FD_187173 | JGI IMG/M metagenome (GOLD analysis project Ga0209373, IMG submission 187173) | Freshwater pond sediment microbial communities from the University of Edinburgh, under environmental carbon perturbations - High... | ecosystem: Environmental > Aquatic > Freshwater >... | reverse complement strand
TGTAAAAATTTTTGCCAAAGCATACATTGGAGGTAATTCTGAAGAAAATGTACTTTCCAAAGCTATGGAAACATTTGTCAAAAGTAAATTTTTGGCGACTCTTGACGCACTTGGTGAAGATGTAAAATCTGAAGATGATATTAACAAATATGTCAATATTTATCTAAGCATGATAAAAAAGACATCTATTTCAGATGTTTTTAAAAACGAATATGAAAGACCTTCTGTTTCTCTCAAACCTTCATGTTTTGTCATTTCAGTAAAAAAGCCTGATGGTTCATTGGATAAAGAAAAAATGGATTGGAAAGGTTGTTTTGAAAGAATACATAAAATATGTACTTATGCAAAAGAACAAAATGTAAGAGTTACTATAGATATGGAAGACAAAGATTGGACAGACTTTACTTTGGATACATATTTTAAACTTATAGATGAAGGTTTTGACATTGGTACAGTTATCCAATCTATGCTTTTTAGATCAAAAGAAGATGTAAAAAGATTCAATGAAAAAAATAGAGTAAGACTTGTTATTGGTATATATAGAGAACCAGCAAGTGTTGCTTTTACAAACAAAAAAGAAATGAAAGAACAATTGATACCTCTTGCAAAAGAACTTTTGGACAGAGGTGTATTTTTAGAATTTGCAACTCATGATGAATTTTATATAAAAAGATTCTTTAATGAAGTTATTATTCCAAATAAGATAGATTCTTCAAAATATGAAGTCCAATTTTTACTTGGAGTTCCTTTAGGTGGTTTGGATAAAAAGCTTGTATCTGGTGAATATTTAGCTAAACTTCTTGAAGAAAAAAATGAAAAATGGGAAAATACAAAAGTTAATCCAAGATTCTATTTACCATTTGCTGATAATTGGAATAATGCATTAGCTTATTCAAAAAGAAGACTAAGTGAAAATCCAAATATTATTTTATATGGTCTAAAAAATCTAATTCCCAAAAAAGAAGTTTAAATAAAAAAACTGTCCTAACAATAGGACAGTTTTTTTATTTCTTTTAAAAATTTTTATTCAAAAACTCTACTATTTAAAACCCATGTAGAAACTGATTTATTTTCCCATTTATTATTAATTAAATCTTTTCTTGTTTTATATATATCCCATTCTGTAGAAATAGGCATTTTTAGAGTTGTTAAATTGGGCTTTTTATTTAGTAAGGTTCTTACTGCACCCACTATTATAGCAACCTCTTTTTCAGTAGCATTATTTAAAATTTCTATCATTTAACCTTTTACTCCACCAGCAGTCAAACCAGAAACTAGGAATCTTTGAGCTACAAAGAAGAATATCAAAACAGGCAATGTAACGATAATTGCACCAGCAGCCATTAAGTTCCAGTCTGTATTAAATTCAAAAACATAAGTTCTTAAACCAACAGGTAATGTAAAGTGATCTGATGAACTCATAAATGTTAATGCAAACATAAATTCATTCCATGCAGCAATGAATGAGAAGAATGCAGTTACTGCCAAACCTGGTAATGATAATGGCATGATTATTTTCCAAAATGTTCCGAAACTTGTAAGACCATCAATCATTGCAGCTTCTTCCAATGTTTTTGGTATTGTGTCAAAGAAGCCTTTGAGAGTCCATACACAGAAAGGTAAAGCTATTGTAGAATATGCAATTAACAAACCAAAATATGAATCTAATAAGCCCATACTTTTTATAATGTTATAAAGTGGAACTATTAAAATTGCACCTGGAAACATTTGTGTTAGCAAAAATGAAAATAATGCTTGTTTTTTACCTTTAAAATCAAAACGTGAAAATGCATAAGCTGTAGTAGATGCAAGAAAAATACCGATAAGGGTAGTTATTATAGCTATAACAACACTATTAAGCATCCATTTCAAAAAGACATAATTATCAGAAGCAAGAACATATTGATAATTTTCCCATGTAAAATTTGGTGGGATAATATTTAACCCTTCTTTAAAAACGTCTGGTTTTGTTTTAAACGATGTGGATAGTATCCATACAATCGGAAACAGTGAAAAGATTGAGGTGATAATAAGAGTTAGGTGAATACCAATACTCGCAAAAATATTTCTTTTGTTTTTTTCTTCCATAGCCCTTTTCCCAAAAACTATTTATTACTTATTTTTTTGAACGAGTTTTCTATAGCTCTTATTGTAAAGTTTAAATCTTCTTCATTATGAGCTAGAGATATAAAAAATGCTTCAAACTGAGAAGGTGGCAAAAATACACCTTGCTCTAGCATATTCCAAAAATATTCATTAAAAATTTCAAGATTAGAATTTTTTGCTACATCGTAGTTTAACACAGGTTGGTCTGTAAAGAAAAGACACATCATAGAACCTAATCCACTAAGACAAACAGGAATATTATATTTAGTAGATGCCTTTTCTATTGCCATAGCCAATTTTTTGGACTTTTTGTCAAGTTCTTCATAAGAATTTTTCTTTTTTAATTCTTTCAAAGTTGCAATACCTGCTGACATAGTCAAAGGATTTCCACTCAAAGTTCCTGCTTGATAGACGTTGCCTGATGGAGCAACATTTTTCATAATATCTCTTTTACCACCATAAACACCTACTGGCAAACCACCACCAACAATTTTTCCTAGACAGGTTAAATCTGGTTTAATTTTATAAACACTTTGAGCTCCACCATAAGCAACTCTAAAACCAGTCATAACTTCATCAAAAATTAGTAATGCTCCATACTTTGTACACAAGTTTCTTACTGCTTCCAAGTAGCCTTCCAAAGGCATTACAACCCCCATATTACCAGCTACTGGCTCAATAATGACACAAGCTATTTCATAAGGATATTCTTCAAAAACTTCTTGTAATTCTCTTATATTATTGTATTGAACTGTCAATGTATCTTCTGCTGTTTTTTCAGTGACACCAGGTGAATTTGGTATTCCCAAAGTTGCAACACCAGAACCAGCATCAACTAATAACATATCACCATGACCATGATAGCAACCTTTAAATTTAACTATCAAACTTCTTTCTGTGTAAGCTCTTGCAACTCTAATTGCACTCATTGTTGCTTCAGTACCAGAGTTTACAAATCTAAGCATTTGAATACTAGGGTAAGCTTCACATACAAGCTCTGCAAGTTCAATTTCTAGTTTTGATGGTGTTCCATAAGTTGTACCCATTTCTGCTTGTTTGCAAATAGCTTCTGTAACAGCAGGATGAGAATGACCAAGAATTAGAGGTCCCCATGAACATACATAATCTATATATCTATTTCCGTCTTCATCCCAAATTTTTGAGCCTTTTGCTTTTTTTACAAAAAATGGATTTCCACCAACTGCATTAAATGCTCTAACAGGACTATTTACACCACCTGGCAAAAGTTTTTTTGCATTGGTAAAAAGTTTTAATGATTTTTCATCTTTTAATGTTTTTAATGCTTTAACCAAAAAAACAACCTTTCTAAATATATTTAAGTGTAAATTTTCTATGTTAAAACATTATAGTTTATTTAAACAAGAATTGTTTATAAAATTAGCTTAAATTTTTTAAAAAATTTTTAGAAAATTTTTTCATAGTTAATTTAAGGTTTATTTTCAATTAAATTTAGTTAAATTTAAGAAAGATATTTTTTAACCTTATTATAATAAATATATAGTTACTATTTTAGGTAATATAAGGTAAAAAAAACTCAATGAAGACTTCTATAAAAATATTCAATTCAATATTATCACTAGCTCTTGTCTATTCATTAGCTGCTTGTTCATCTCAAAAAGTTTCATTACCAATACAACAAAATAATCAAATTGAAGAAAATGGAAACGTAAATGTATCTTCAATGTCAGAAAGTCAAGTTAAAAACTTATTAGATAAAGAAATGTCTGCAGAAGATGATGACTTTGTCACTGATACAAGTAAAGTATCTGCAGCTAGTCTATTTTGGAACTATACACCACCAGCAAATGCTTCATTGGAAAACGTTAAACAATACAAACTAACAATGAAAGAAGAACCAAACATAATAAAGAAAAGATTTTTTGAACCTTCAACTCTTGGTTTTGATGAGTCTGGAAATTTATATACAATGGCTGATAAAGGCTATTATGGTATTTTTAAACTAACAAAATCTGGGAAAGAATATCAAGTAAAAGAAGATATTGATATAAATAGTTGGCAAATGCTCAAACTAAGATTTACAAAGAGCAATAAATTTGACTTTGAAGGTCTTGAATATTACAACGGTCTCTTCTATGTTATTGATGAAAGAGATAGAAAAGTTTTTACAATTGATAGAAGTGGAAATATTAAAGCTGTAAAGATTGATATTAATGGCTATCTCAAAGCAAATAATTTTAAAAATAATGTAACAAATTCAGGCTTGGAAGGCATGGCTTTGGATAAAACTAAAAATGAAATATTCTTGATAAAAGAGAGACAAGAATCTGTTATCATGGTTGCTGACCTAAGTACAAACAAAATAGTAAGACATTTCAAAGCAAACTTACCAGGTAAAGTTGAACCAACTTTGACAGATGGTTGTGTCTATGATGGCTTTTTATATGTATTAGTAAGATCACATAGATTAATCTTAAAAATGGATCCTCAAAATGGAAATATCTTGGCTACTTATGATTACAGAAAATATGAAGAAGATGCAAAAAATGTTTATGTAAAAATACCATCACTTGGTTCAGCAAATGACCCTGATGGATATGGTGTAATGGAAGGTTTGGCTGTAACTAAAAATAGTTTTTTGGTTGCAACAGATAACAATATGCTTCCTCTAAAGAAAAATATTCTTGATAATTACCCAAGAATGTTTGAATTTGAAAGACCACAAGAAGATAAATAAATTATTTAATTATTAAAACATATACTATATATTTAAAGAGTGAAATTTTAGTTTTCTAATATTTCACTCTAAAACTTTTTTAAGAATAAGTAGGGTAAATATCAAAATGAACAAAAAAAATTTTAATATAAAAACATTTATATACTTATTCGTATTTTTTATGTTTTTAATAAATATAAAAATACTCCCAAGTTATTCCATTGAAAATAAGCAAATGAAAGTTGCTATTATCCCTTTCAAAAATCTTTCTGATGAACAAAAATATGATTGGATTGGTAATGGCTTTGCCGAAACTATGGTTTCCACATTGATAACAATAAAAAATATCCAAATAGTAGAAAGATTTCTTATGAATGATGTACTAAAAGAAATTTCTTTTCAACAAAGTGGTTTCGTTGATGAAGATACAACATTAAAAATAGGAAAAATGACTGGTGCAAATGTTGTAATTTCTGGCTCATATCAAATTTTAAATAAAGAAATTGCAATAAATGCAAGGTTTATAAATATAGAAAAAGCTACTGCAGAAGAAGCATTTTATATGAAAGGAAAATTATCAGAAATCTTTTATTTACAAGAAAAACTTGCAAAGCGTTTTAGTGAAATTTTTAATATTAAACTTTCTAGCCAAGATGAAAAAAATATAAAAACAGTAGTTTATTCCACAAATTCTATAAATGCTCATGAATTATATCTAAAAGCAAAAGAACTTACTATAAATGGTGGATTCAATGGTAAAAAAGAAGCAATTACATTACTAGAAAAAGCTGTCGAAGTTGACCCTAATTATAGTCTTGCATGGGCTTTTTTGGGAGAGGTATATTTAAGATATACCAATGACCTAAAATTTGTAAATGTTTTAGTTAAAGATACAAGCAAAGACTATCTAACAGAAATTCAAGAAAAAGGTACAAAAGCTTTGGAAAAAGCTATTTCTTTGTCACCAAACCTTCATGAAACTTACAGAGCTTTGGCAACAGGATATTATGAACTTGGTCAAAAAGAAAAAGCACGAAGATTTATTAATAAAGCATTGGAACTTAAACCAAATGATGTTGAAAATTTGCTTTTTATGACAAATTTTGAAGAACTTAATATTATTGAATATATAAATAAAGCTAATAAAATTGACCCTTATTCATATAAAGTTCAATTAAAATATGGAATGTATTATCTTTTCAGTGTAAAAACAGGTACACAAGAAGAAAATTCAAAATTAGCTGTTAAATACTTACTTAAATCTATTGATTTAAATAAATATTCATGGCTGGCAAATATACAGCTTGTTTATGCTTATATGAGTTTGAATAAACTAGATGAGGCTGTAGCTTGGTCTCAAAGAGTTTTATTGATGGAAGGTGATGTAATAAGTAATGCTATGGCATCAAGTGTATATCTTGGTACAGGCATTTTTGACAAAGTGAGAAAATTATATCAAGAGTTGGATAAAAAAATTGATTCTCCATATATAAAAAGTACAATTGCTCAATTTTATATTTTGGAAGAAGACTATCAAAATGCTTATAAGGTTTCAAGAGAAGCATTAAACAAATATTCTGATGACCCAAACCTTAATGCTTGTATGAGTAAAATATATTTAAATTATTTCAAAAATTGCAAATTGGCTTTATATCACTATAAAGTATTTTTAGATAATTATGATAAACAACCTTTTGTTGACAAAGATTTAAAGAAAAAGCAACAAGAAGAATATAATAGACAAAAAAATTTGTGTAAACAAAAATAAGGAATCTATATGAGAAAAATTAATTTAAAAAAAACATTTAATGTAAGTCTTATATTTTGTTTATTTTTACTTTTTACATTTCTATCAAACATAACTAATCATAGCTATGCTAGTGAAAATAAATCTACAAAAATAGCTGTTATACCTTTCAAAAATCTTTCTAGTGAACAAAAATATGATTGGATTGGTAATGGTTTTGCAGAAACTATGGTTTCTAGTTTGATGAATATAAAAAATATTCAAATTGTAGAAAGATTTCTTATGAGTGATGTTATAAAAGAAGTTGCTTTTCAACAAAGTGGTTTTGTTGATGAAAATGATACATTAAAAATAGGAAAAATGACTGGTGCAAATATAATTATTTCTGGTTCATATCAAATTTCAAATGATGAAATAGTAATAAATGCAAGATTTATAAATTTAGAAAAATCAACAGCAGAATCAGGTACTTATATTAGAGGCAAGTTATCAGAAATATTTAATTTACAAGAAAAACTTGCAAATAGTTTCAATGAAAAATTTAATATTAAACTTTCAAATCAAGAAGAAAAGAATATAAAGAGTATAATTTATGCTACAAAATCAACCGAGGCACAAGAGTTATATCTCAAAGCAAGAGAACGTAATCTAAATGGTGGTGGTCTAAAAGCTATGAAAGATACAATTGATTTACTAGAAAAAGCTATAAAGATTGACCCTAATTATAGTCTTGCATGGGCTTTTTTGGGACAAACTTATTTAGAATATTGCAACTTTGCCAAAGGTGGCAATATTGTTATGAAAAATGACAACGATAAGGAATATAAAAATATAAATATTAAATATAATATGTTTGATTTGAGTGAAGATTTGGAAAAGTTTCAAAAGAGTGGAATAAAAGCACTTGAAAAAGCAATTTCTTTATCACCAAATTATGAAACTTATAGAGCTTTGGCACAAGGATTTTTTTATTTACATGAAAAAGAAAATTATGAAAAATATCTAAAAAAAGCATTAGAGCTTAAACCTGATGATGTTGAGACACTTCTTTTAAGTGCTTTTTCAAATTTAGATGATGATAAAAAGACATTAGAAACAATAAAAAAAGCTGAAAAAATAGACCCTTATAATTATTTAACTTATTTTTACTATGGTTTTTATTATCAAATAAAAGCTAAAAAAGAAAACAAAGAAGAAAATTTAAAATTATCTTTAGAAAATTCACTTAAATCAGTTGAATTAAATAAATATTCATGGAATGCAAATATGAGAGTTGTTCAAACTTATATTATGTTAAATGAATTTGATAAAGCAACAGCATGGGCAGATAGACTTATAAAGATGGAGGATGATATATTTAGTTATTTAATGGCTTTTATGGTTTATATAACAGTTGATGATAATACAAAAACAATTGAAATGCTGAAACATATCCATAGAATTTCAAAATCTCCTTTTTTAGTTGGTGTAATTGCTCAAATTTATATTTCAGGAAATGATTATCAAAATGCTTATAAGATTACAAGAGAAGAATTAAATAAATATTCTGAAAATTCTTTGCTTAATTTATGTATGTTTTTGATATATAAAGACTATTTTAAAGATTGCAAATCTTCACTATATCACCTAAAAATTAGTATAGATAATTATTCCAAAGTTCCTCCTTATGTACAGTTTGAAAGTATGGAAATATTGCAAAATCTTTATAATAAACAAACAGAAAGTTGTAAACAAAAATAAGGAATCTATATGAAAAAAAATAATTTTAAAAAAATATTTAATGTAAGTCTTATATTTTGTTTATTTTTACTTTTTACATTTCTATCAAACATAAGCTATAGCTATGCGGTGGAAAATAAATCTACAAAAATAGCTGTTATACCTTTCAAAAATCTTTCTAGTGAACAAAAATATGATTGGATTGGTAATGGTTTTGCTGAAACTATGGTTTCTAGTTTGATGAATATAAAAAATCTTCAAGTAGTAGAAAGATTTCTTATGAGTGATGTTATAAAAGAAGTTGCTTTTCAACAAAGTGGTTTTGTTGATGAAAATGATACATTAAAAATAGGAAAAATGACTGGTGCAAATGTAATTATTTCTGGTTCATATCAAATTTCAAATGATGAAATAGTAATAAATGCAAGATTTATTAATATAGAAAAATCAACAGCAGAATCAGGCTTTTATATTAGAGGTAAGCTATCAGAAATATTTAATTTACAAGAAAAACTTGCAAATAGTTTTAATGAAAAATTTAATATTAAACTATCAAACCAAGAAGAAAAGAATATAAAAAATATAATTTATGCTACAAAATCAACAGAAGCACAAGAATTATATCTCAAAGCTAGAGAACTAAGTGTAAATGGTGGTGGTATAAAAATAAAAGAAGAAAGTATAAAACTATTAGAAAAAGCTGTAAAGATTGACCCAAATTATAGTCTTGCATGGGCTTTTTTGGGTGAAAGATATTTAAGTTATAGTACTGTTTTAAAATTTTTAAATGATTTTTTGAAACTGTCAAAAAACGATGAATTAATTAATTTAAATAAAAAAGGTATATCAGCATTAGAAAAAGCAATTTCTTTATCACCAAATTATGAAACTTACAGAGCTTTGGCAAAAGGATTTTTTTACTTAGATGAAAAAGATAATACTGAAAAATATATAAAAAAAGCATTAGAGCTTAAACCTGATGATGTTGAAAGTATAATTTTTTATGCATCACTAAAAAATATAAATTTGCTAGAAGAACTAGAAAAAGCTAAAAAAATTGACCCTTTTAATTATGAAATTTATTATTCCTATGGAATGTATTACCTTTATTATATAAAAACAGGAACAAAAGAAGAAAATTTAAAATTGGCAGAAGAAAATTTTCTCAAAGCAGTTGAGCTAAATAAATATTCATGGAATGCAAATATGCAATTGGTTCAAACTTATATGCGTTTAAATCAATTTGATAAATCAATAGCATGGTCAGAGCGTATGATTGAGATGGAAAAAGATGTATTAAGTTATATCATTTCAGCATCTCCATATCTTGCTATAGGTAATTTTCCAAAAGTTAGAGAAACATATCAAGAAATAGATAAAATGTACACATCACCTTTTGTAAAAGGTTTTATTGTTCAAATTTATATTTTTGAAAAAAATTATCCTATTGCTTATAGACTAGGAAGAGAAGGATTAGAATTATTTCCCAATGACCCTAGTTTGAATAACTGTATGTCTCAAATTTATAATATTTACTTCAAAGATTGTAAGTCTGCACTTTATCATTTTAAAATATTTTTGGATAATTATGACAAAATGCCTTTTGTTGATCCAAAATTAAAAAAAATGTCTGAAGATGAATATAAGACATTAAAAAATATTTGTAAACAAAAATAAATTACAATAAAAAATTTTTTTTGTGGTAAAAATAAGTCGAATTTTATTTTTATAAAATCCCGATTATGGTATAATTATTTAATATATAATAGTATGTAATAATATAGGAAAAAAATTTCCACAAATTTTATATAATTTTATAATTGTGCCTAAAAAACCTATAATCTTAATAGTTGAAGACGATCTCTATATATTAAAAGTATTAGAAAGAACGTTTGAAAAAAGTTATGAGGTTTTTTTAGCTATAAATGGTAAAGAAGCTCTTGAAAGAATAGAAGAGAAAAAACCACATGTTATCCTTTCTGATATTATGATGGATGAAATGGATGGCATTGAACTAAAAAAAGAATTAAATAAAAATAAAGAACATGCTTGTATACCATTTATTTTCCTTACAGCAGTTACTGATGAAAGTGTTATGAATGAAAGCATTGAGTTGGGAGTACAAGATTATCTTCTTAAACCTATTTTCCCTGTTGAGCTAAGGGAAAAAGTCAAATCTATTTTGGAAAATCATGATGTTAGTCTAAATTAGTATAAATAAAAAAACATCTAAAATTTAAAAATCTTCTATTTATCAATTCTTATATATCTAAATCTATACTATTACACATTGAAAAAGCTACAAAATCTTCTATCTATTGCAGTTTAATATGTAAATGTTTTATCATTATCTTATCTAAAATCTTTGTATTTTCTAATGTTTGAGAATTTTAGAATAATATAAAAATTTCTATAGATAAAAAACAATTTATAAGTAATTTAAACTTATAGAGTTTACTATGACATAATTGTAAATATAATTTAAATTAAGCTCTATTAAAATTTAAGGAGGAAACAATGACGTATTCACACTCTCAATTAGTTAACCTAATTCCCAAAAAAACATTATTTGGCAACCCTGTAAAAACTTCACCTCGTATATCTCCAGATGGCAAAAAAATGTCTTATTTGGCACCTGTAAATAATATCCTAAATATTTGGGTTGGAAATATTGGAGAAGGTAATTATAAAGCAGTTACAAAAGATTATACTAGAAATATTCTAAGCTATTTTTGGGCAGAAGATAATCAACATATTTTATATCTTCAAGATACAGGTGGAGATGAAAATTGGAGATTGTTTGCTGTAAATATTGAAACAGAAGAAACAAAAAATTTGACACCATTTGACAAAGTTCAAGTTCATATTATAGAACATAATAAACATTATCCAGACGAATTAATTGTTGGAATAAATAAAGATGACCCTAGTGTTCATGATGTATATAAATTAAATTTGAAAACATCCGAATTACAACTTGTTGCAAAAAATCCCGGTAATGTATTAAGTTGGATTGTAAATCCTGAGCTCAAAGTACTTGGTGCAATGTCTGCAAAAGAAGATGGTGGTTATAATCTTCTTTATAGAGAAACAGAAGATTTAGAATGGAAACTTATCTATTCTTGGGATATGGAAGATAGTTTAAATAGTTCACCTGTTGGATTTTCCAAAGATAGCAAATATATTTATCTGAAAGATTCAAAAAATTTTAATACCAGTAGATTGGTAAAATTAGAACTTGAAACAGGAAAAGTTGAAGTTTTGGCAGAAGACCCAAGTTTTGACCTAAGTCATGTTTTGATTCATCCTGACACTTATGAAGTTCAAATGGTAAGTTTTTATAAAGCTAGAGAAGATTATGTGGTTTTGGATAAAGCAATAAAAGAAGACATTGAAAATATATCAAAACTAAATAAAGGTGATTTTTCTATTTTAGATAGAGATACTCAAGACAATATTTGGGTACTTGCTTTCACAGTAGATAATGGACCTGTATCTTTTTACACTTATAATAGAACAACTAAACAAGGAACATTTTTATTTCACAATAAACCAGATTTGGAAAATTATACACTTGCAGAAATGGAACCAATATCTTTTAAATCTAGGGATGGTCTAACAGTTCATGGTTATATCTCTTTCCCTGTTGGAGTAGAAAAAAAAGATTTGCCAATGATTTTAGATGTTCATGGTGGTCCTTGGTGGAGAGATGATTGGGGATATAATCCAGAAGTACAATGGATGACAAATAGAGGTTATGCTTGTTTGCAAGTAAACTTTAGAGGCTCTACAGGATATGGCAAAGATTTTTTAAATGCTGGTGATAAAGAATGGGGTGCAAAAATGCATAATGACCTCTTAGATGCAGTTGAATGGGCTGTTTCAAAAGGTTATGCAGATAGAAGTAAAGTTGCTATATATGGTGGTTCCTATGGTGGATATGCTGCCTTAGTTGGTGCAACATTTACACCAGACTTTTTCACTTGTGCAGTTGATATAGTTGGACCAAGTAGTCTAATTACATTAATTCAAACAATACCACCATATTGGTCAACAGCACTTACAAACTTTATAAATAGAGTTGGTAACCCAGAAACAGAAGAAGAATTTTTGAAATCTCGTTCTCCTCTTTTCCATGTGGATAATATAAAAGTACCTATGTTTATTGCTCAAGGTGCAAATGATCCTCGTGTAAAACAATCTGAAGCTGACCAAATTGTGGAAGCAATGAAATCAAAAGGTATTGACCATGAATATTTCTTGCTTGGAGATGAAGGTCATGGATTTGTGAACCCAGAAAGTAAAATGAAATTTTATACACAAGTAGAAAAGTTTCTTTCAAAACATTTGGGTGGACGAATTGAAGAATAATTAAAATTTAATTAGCTTATATAAAAAAATGAGTCTTCTTTTTCATGAAAAAGAAGACTCAAAAATTAATAACATATTTTGCTATATTAAGTTTTTTTTCGGTAAATGTAAAAAAATGTAACAAATATAAATATTTAAGAATGTTTTTTGCTATTAAAATCTATAGTACTATTTAATTAAACAAAACTTAAACCATTTTGAGGAGGAAATTAATGTCAAAGAATATCGTTTCAATTGGAATTGCGTCAACTTTAGCACTAGCGTCTTTTGCTCTATTAGCAAGTTGTAATAAATCAGTAAATACATTAAATCCAAGTTTAACAACACCTACTATAAACGCTCAATCTGTAGGAACTTCATCTTATAATGGTTTAAAAAATGGGGATATAATTCCGGGTGAATTTATCGTTAAATATAAGAACATTTCAAAAAATTCTTTTTCAAATAATAATGGTGTAGAAAAAATAAAAGACCTTGGTGGTGAAGGTTCAAAATTCCAACTTGTAAAAATTGACATGACAAAAACAACAAATGCATTAAGTTCAGACCCAAATGTTGAATATATTGAACAAAATAGAGTCATCACATTACCAAACGTTATACAAGGTTCTGTACAAACATTTGCTCGTACTGCTGGAGATTATCCAAACGACCCAGACTTTGTAAAACAATGGCATCACAAAAATATGCAAAGTGTTGCTGGTTGGCAATCAATGAAGAAAAAAGAAACTGTTATTGCAATTCTTGATACTGGTATAGATGGAAAACATCCAGACCTCAAAAATTTATTATTAGCTGGTTTTGATGCTTATGGTTCTGGTAGAGAATACATTGACATGCAAGGACATGGAACTCACTGTGCTGGTATAGCAGCCGCTCAAGTTAATAATGGAATTGGTGTTGCTGGTGTTTCCAATAATACTAAATTGATTTCAGTTAAAGTTCTCCAAGATAGTGGTGCTGGTAGCTATGCTGCTGTAGTAAATGGAATAGTTTGGGCAGCAAATAACCCAAATATTGATGTTATGAGCATGAGTTTGGGTGGACCTGCTGTTTCTCAAGCAATGGTTGATGGAATAGATTTGGCTAGAAAAAATGGTAAAATCGTTGTAGCTGCTATGGGTAATGATGGAACAAATAAATTGAGCTATCCTGCAGCTGTAAAAGGTGTTCTTGCAGTTGGTGCAACTGACCCTAATGATGCAAAAGCTAGTTTTTCACAATGGGGTCCTCATATTGGTGTAACAGCTCCGGGTGTTAATATTTATGCAACATTCCCAACATATAAAAGTGGAATGCCTGGTATAAATTATGGTGCAATAAGTGGTACATCTATGGCATGTCCTGCTGTAGCTGGTATGGCTGCTGTAATAAAGAGTGTTAATCCATCATTAACTCCAGACCAAATTGCTGATGTAATTAAAAAATCTGCTGATGATATGGGTACACCGGGTTTTGATGAAAAATTTGGTTTTGGTAGAGTAAACCTTAATAAAGCTGTTAAAGCTGCATTATTAAGATAATAAAGTAAAATAAACTAAGTAAGATTTTACTTAGTCTTTCTAATAATTGATAGTATTTTAATAAAAAATAATTTTAATACTATCTTTTTTGCTTATTACAAAGGAGTTATATTATGAGTAATAGATTTAGCCCTTTTATAGAGTCAATACAAGTTAAATTTATTTGTGATAATTGTAATTCTGATGTATTAAGTGATGAAATTACTGTTCCTGCTCCAAATTTTTCAGCAAAAATATCTTCTGATTCTTACAACTACAGTTATGATTATACAGTTTGTAATAATTGTAAAAAGGATTTTACTATTTTTGTTCATACCAGCTTTACTGATGGTTTTGCAGAAATAGAAAATATTATTAGTAAAGATATAGATGTAATTGAAAAAGCAAATGAATATTTAAATTATATTTTAAGCTCATCAAATTTTATTTTAATTTTTAATCAAGAAGTTTTAAACTTACAAAATCTATTAAATACGACATTAGCAGATAAAAATTCTGAAAAGACTTTATTGAAATTAGTATATTTTGGAGCAATTACTCTTTTAGAAAATTATTTATCAAGTAAATTAATAAATGAAATTATAAATAATCCATATAATTTTAAAAATTTTGTTCAAAATTTTCAAAAATTCAGAAATAGCAATGAATACACTCTTACATTAGATAAAATTTTTGAAAAATTAAATAATTTGGAAAATATTGTAAAAAAAGTACTTGGTGAAATACTTTTTCATAATTTACCACAAGTAAAAGAAATATATCAAAGTACTTTTAATATCGTTGTTCCAGATATTAGAGAATTGATGAAATTTATCAATACCCGTTATAATATCATTCATAAAAATGGTAAAGATAAAGATGGAAATGAAATAGAAATTACAAAAGAATCCATTAATAATGTTATAGACAAAGTACAAGCTTTTGTTAATGAATTAGATAAAATAATAGAAGATAAAAAAGATAAAAAAGACTTTTAAACTCCAATCTTCTTTCTTAGATTATAAACAGCATATTTTTTATTAAAATCATTTATAACTAATTCTAAAATATGCTTATAAGGACTTTGATCTCCAACATTGTAAAAATTTTCTGCGTTTTCAATAGTATGAATTAATTCAACTTTTTTTACAGACCTATCAGAATTTAGTAAAAATGGATCAACATATTCAACCAAAATAGCAATATGATTTGATTTTTGTGTACTCAACTTAAGTTTGTAAGAAAATTGGATAGAATTAGACCTTTTAAACTCAATTTTAATTAGATAAAAATTTTCTAAATCATTGAAAATTTTACTTGTATTAATATCTATAAAATTCCAATCTAAAAGTAATTTATCTTTAATAGGATTAAAACCATATTCTATCAAAAAAATAGAAAGCTCATAAAGAACTTTATCACAAAATTCAGACAAATTACTATTATTGTTCAAGTTTCCCATTCCACTTAAATTTAAGCTTGTTATTTTACCTTATATAAAAATAGTATAGCGTTAATAATTAGTTTTTACGATGTTTTTTATCTCATTTATTTCATTCATAGGCTCAATTTTAAAAACTTCCAAATCTACATTTTCTCCATTGAATTTTGGAGGTGTGAGTTCTAATACTTTTTGATAATAAAAAATTGCATAATCATATAATTTAAGATATTTAAATACAAATCCTAACCATAAATAAGCTTCTGGCAAACTTGGTATAAGGTCAAGTGCATTGAAAGCATTTTTGAGTGTTTTTTCAATTTCAACTTTTAAAAATAATGCTTTTGAATAAATCATATAAACTTGATAAAAGATAATTTTGTTACTCTCACCAGCTTTTATATTTTCCAAAAATTTTTCAGAATATTTAATAACTTTTTCAAAATCTTGATATTGAAATAATGAATTTATATATTGAAACAAAGCATATTCATCAAAAGGTTTTGACTCAAGATGAAATTCTATAATTTTTATATTACGCTCTAACTTTTGTTTTTCTATTTTTGAATCAAAATATCCCGAATGAAATATTTTTACATCCAAATCAAAAATATTACCTTTTATTATTGGTGCTTCATGAATAAAATTTTTGAAATAAATATTATGTCTATTTCTAAATAAGCGATATTGATATAAGTTTTGAATTTTATTATTTTCTTGTGTTGAAATTATTGGCATTCTTGCCATTGTAAAATTATCTTGTTTGAGAAAATCTTTTAATTTATTAATATCTTCTTTTTGTATATAATCATCACCATC
>Ga0209373_10002931_pt1 | contig 16402 bp, 9 predicted proteins | sample Higcelweek5metaG_FD_187173 | JGI IMG/M metagenome (GOLD analysis project Ga0209373, IMG submission 187173) | Freshwater pond sediment microbial communities from the University of Edinburgh, under environmental carbon perturbations - High... | ecosystem: Environmental > Aquatic > Freshwater >... | reverse complement strand
AGCGTATCGAACGTAAACATCTGTCATTACGTACTTGGTGCAGCAGATTAGTCAGAAAAGGTATTCGTTTTTCAAAATCGCATCAAATGCATCGTATTGTTATTGGTTTGATTATAAATTTTCGATTGTTTGGCAGAGATCTACCATTTAATTTAATTTAATTTAGGACATTACCGAAAAATCAGGGCAAAGTAAAAGTCTTGCCTATAATGAATGGGAGCATCAGAAGCGTGGCACATCATGGAAGCAGAAAATTCGTCTTGAAATTGATAGACTTATCGCTTCTGTTAAAAATATTGATGAGCTACTATACGAAATGGAGCTATTAGGCTATACCGTCAAGCGTGGTAAATATATTTCTATAAAATCACCTGATCAACAACGATTTGTAAGAACAAAAACTCTTGGTGAGAATTATACCGCTGAAAGTATTGCATCAAGAATATTATGGCGTGATGTTGGAGCAAATGTCACTCTTTCAGGTGAGCCAGCACCTATTAGAGATGACTATATTTGTACCATCAATCATGTTTCCCAGCTTGCAAGAAACGGTAAAAAAATTCAGCGAAAGCGTGACATCTCTGCTCCTTACTCTCCTGAAAATGATTTAGATGTTTACAAACTATCGGCACAGCTAACTATTATAAATCGGGATAATATTCATTCCATTGGTGAGCTTAAAGGTAAAATTGAAAATCTTAAATATGAATATGAAAAAGCACGGCAAGAGTTGAATTCACTTACCGCTCTACAAGACAAATTTGACAGCCTTGTGGAACAAGCAGAAACGTATTTTTCTCTTATAGATAAGCCACAGATTTCAATAGCTGAACGCTTGAAACTAAACATTAGCAAGCAGACACTGAAAAACAATAATATACAAAGCTATTCAGATTTTGACCATTTAATAGTTTTACAGCATAAAATAGATAAAAAAATTGCAGCTCTCAAAAATAGCTTTGAGAACTGCAAGCATTTATATGACACTTATACTGATATTGCTCATACATATCATGAAATTTCTAAAGGGGATTATATTTCAAAGCTTGTTGCTGAGGAACAGAAAAAGCGTGAGCGTGATGAACAGCAGAAAAAGCGAGCAATTTAATTTGAATTTGGGATGTATTTTTGACGCAACCTCTATATCCTCTGGACATAATAACACCTTCTATGATTTTATAATACCATAGAAGGTGCCTTTTGTCTTTGTCTGTCTTTTATTCATTAGATTGCTTTACTAGAAGAAAGTTTTTTATAAAAAGCTGTACATATCTTATGAATTTAGATTTTTTACAATTTACAAATAACTTGAAATTTATTTCATATCAGGTATTTCAATATTGTTTTCTTTTAAGAAAATTTCAAGTTCTTCAAAAAATAAATCAAAAGCCTCTATTTCTGATTTCGAGTTCTCTAACAGAATATTTTTCCACGACTGAGCATTATTATTTTTATACTTTTTATGAATCCATTCATCAAAATTTGGAATAATCCCCAATTCTCTTTCGCAATTTTCATAGATATATGCGATAGAGAATCCCTCCATTATGTAATATAATTCAGAAAGATTTTTTTTATTTTCTAAATACAAATAAGGCTTTTCAGATATTTTATAAATTAAATTAAGTAAATTCTTTATACTCCTATTCATTCTAAAACTCCTCTATAATATAGGATATTACACCACTTGAATCGAAATCAGAAATCCATTCATTAAATTCTATACCATTCGGATGAATATTGTCATACACTTTTCCATTAAACTCTATTGCAAAATGCTTGCCATTATAACTAATTGCTTCACCAAAACTATTACTGTATATTATATCCTGATAAGCATTTTGAGCACCCATACTGATTTTTTTGCCGTTGATACCATTATTTTTAATGCAATCCATTAATTTGTTGGCACAAGGTTCACATTCTAAATTCTTATATTTTGTAGCGATACTACTGATTTTTTGACTAATTTCATCTGCATACTTAAACGGCATCTCAATGAATTCGTCTAAATTTCTTCCGCTTACCTCAAAAATCTTTTTTAATTTTAAATACTCATCTTTTGAAATTCCTTGACTCTCTTTTAACGACTTAATAATATTATCAAATGAAGATGATGGTAAATGTTTTGCTATATCAGGTACTTGCTCAAATACTTTATTTATTGCCTTTATTATCATAGGTGCATTATTTGTATTTTTAGCAATAAACTCGCCAAGTGCTCCGCATATCTTAGCTGCATCACCAGCAACAGGTATAAACCCAACACCACTTAATATTGCATATCCCCATTGATCTTTTGAAACATTAGCTACTACATCTCGAGCATCAGCTGCTATTGGAATAAAGCCACCTGTAATTTGTCCAAGCAACGCTGGGACATTATCACTTTCAACGAAATCTCCTAATAAAACTCCCTTACTAAAGTCACTAGACCATTCAAATTGATATTGACAATATCAGTTATTCAATATCCAATTCTAATGAACCATTTAATTCTATTGTAGTATCAACTTCTATCTCTACATCATCTTCAAATTCGACGACAATATCATCATCTAAATATTCAATTCTACACACAATAGTATCACTATCATTTATTTCTTTTACTGTTGCTATAGTAGTAATATTTGAAGAATTTTTAATAGATTGAATATATCCTTTTTTTTCTTCATCTATTACTTTAAATTCTGTTACTAATCCTATTTTTAGAATACCATTTATAGTATCACCTTTTTTTCTTTTAATTGAAATATTAGTATTCTCAAGATACTCATCATATTCTATAAAATGGACAAATAATCCTTTTAGAGTACTTTCCGTTTTAATCTTAGCCCATCTTTCATATCCATCTCCATATATTTCTTCAATCTCATAACTTTTCATTATTAAACCGCCTTATTGTAATTTATTGAATGATTTTATGTCACTAGGCATCATTGATTGTATTTTTCCATCTTTAAAGATTACTACAATACCCTTTTTAATATTTGTTGCTCCATCTAAGTAGTATATTTGTTTTCCGTTAACCTCTCTCAATATACCGTTATTTTTAACTTTTAATGCTTGATTAGTAAAATTATCGAATCCATCTACGGTATTCTCAAATTTGGCTACATCTACTCCTAATCGTTCTGCTAATGAAGGTATACGTTCAGGGTAATTTTTCCAATAATCTGCAAAGTGTTTAACTCCTTGATTTGTTCCATCTTCTAATATTCCCCATAACTTAGCTGATGGTGATTCTAACATCTGCTCTCTTATAGGTTTAAACATCCCCTCAACTGTCTCATCCAAATTTTTCCCAGCAGTTTCAAACACTTTCTGTAGCTCTGTGTAATCAGCCTTTGTAATATTATCTCCATTTTTAATAGATCCTGCTATGTCATCAAGTGCTCCAGCGGGTAGAATTTTGACCAATCCAGGTAGAACCTCATCTGCATTTGGGAAAAGCTTACTTGATCTTATAATTGCTTCAACAACCTTTGGGGCGTCATCAGCATATTTTGCAACAAATCTACCCAGCTTCGGCAAAGCTTTTGTTGCATCTCCAGCGACTCCTGCTGCAGGAATAAAATCAAGAACAAATCCGCCTACATTAAAGATTGCTGCCCATGTATCTAAATTAACAAAAACATTGGCGAAATAATCTCGTGCATCTGCGACAAAAGGTACAAACGAAAATGTTATCTGTCCTAAAAGTATTTCTATGTTATCTGCTGTTGCCCAATCACCTAACGCCGCACCTTTTAAAAATGCTTCTTTCGATTCATCTAATGTTAAGTTATAAACGAAAGGGCTTGTATTATTTAACCACTCATCATAATCGTAAAAACTATCTCCATCAGGATTTGAATCCAATGGATCAAACCATAAATCAACTTCCAAATCATCAGATAACTTGTCACTATCTGTATCCGTTGATATTGGACTTGTACTCAAAATATCTTCTTCATAATCATCAAGTCCATCCCCATCAGAATCCATTTTATTTGGATCAGAAGAAGGAGAAGACATCATGTATAACTGTTGTTGAGTTAATGGATAAACTAGCCCACCAGGTAAATAATTCAATTCTACATTATCGTTTATTCCGTCACCGTCAGTATCCTCGTTATTTGGATCTGTAGCTAACGGTGTTCCATTAGGTTTTAGACCATACAACTCCACTAAATCAGGTATACCATCACCATCCGAATCAGTACCTACGAATTGTTCAGGAGTGTAGATTAGTTCGCCTGATTCATATGTTAAGTCATTTGCACTTATAGCATCGTATGTTGTTCCACCTGTTGCTGTTGCCAAATCTACAATTTGACTTCTAAAAGGATCGTCTCCTAAATTCACGAAAATAAGATCGGAATTATTCCAATTATGACTTAAAACCTCATTAGAAACATTTAAATTATTATCACTGAGTACAACAAATCGATATTTGTCAACTGAATCTAAAACAACATCTTGAAAAGCCTGAGTAATTGCAGAATCAAGACTTGCATAGCTTCCTTTGTTGTTTACTTTCTGAATATAATTTTTTAAATATGTATCATAATTATAAGAAAATCCAGAATCAGTTTCTACAGAATTTGAAAATGTAAGTATTTTAATTAGATCCTCTGATTTCTTATAGTTTATTACATTTTCAGCTATTGTAGTTCTATTGCATATTCTTCTCATTCTATTTTCTTGATAATATCGAATATCGTTTGGCATATCCTGTATAATGGCTCCTATATTATCCTCTGTGACACCATTATACCCTAATTCTAAGGAATATCTAATTGGGTCTGCTATTGCCATGGAATTTGAACAATCAATAAGGAAAATTGTATGAATATCTCTAATATAACTTGTGTTGCCACTCCACATTGCACGTAACCAACTTAAACTGGTTTCCCAATTTTGATACCATTTAACACTATCTACAACCATGTACTGTGAAAAATGTGTTGTTATTGTGCTAACTGTAGAATTAGCAAAGTCATGAATTGTTTCCATTTCTTCGAAAGTCTGTGTTTCTTCGTTATACCATAAGATAATCAAATTAGCAAAACTAGCATCATTAAGTTGAGATTGATCTATCTTAAATGTAATAGTTGCCTCTTCAAAATCTGAAGTTGATGTTATATTGAACGGTTCTCCAACTAACGCATAAACATTACTTGACATCGCATCAATATTATACATACTTTCAACTTTTAAATTCCTATCAATATTTCCATTTGAAATCATATCAACTTTAACTTCTGTTATTTTGTTATCATGAGTTTGAACCTGCTGTTGTTTTGACTGTCCAAAAATCTCATCACCATCCAATATACCGTTACCATCAGTATCCGGCATCAATGGATCAAAATAAACGCCGTATTTAGTGAATATAGTCCCACTATACCCTTCTTCGCCGTCCAGTAATTTATCCGCATCTGTATCAGGATTCAAAGGGTCTGTTCCGTAAGTATGAACTTCATCCCCATCCAAAAGTCCATCTTCATCAGAATCCGGAATAAATGGTCCTGTTTTATTTTGATATTCGCCCAAGTTACTAAGATTATCACTGTCAAAATCCTCATCTTTATCCCATATTCCGTTTAAATCTGTATCAACTTCCAATGGATCAGTATTTAATGTTAAAACTTCATATCCATCTGGTAACTCATCAAAATCCGTATCTGGATTTAAAGGATCAGTATCAATTACTTTCTCGTAAATATCAAACAAGTCGTCTAAATCAGTATCACCAAGCCATTCTTCTGGAAGATATTCTAGTCCACTGAAATCATATGCCTCTGAAGTTGTACCTATAAATCTTGCTATATTATCATTACAATTTATATTGACATTACTGCCATTGATAATCACCTCATCTGCTATAATTATTCCACCAAGATTTATATTAGGTGCATTAATTGTAAGAGTTCCAAGAGGAGCGTAAATTAACCCATTAATGTTTGCCGTACTATTATTTTCAATCGTAATATCTCCATATTTTGAATATACTACAGAGTTATTAGCATTTTTAACTTCTCCAGTTATATTTATATCCATATATGTTCCAATATTAGAATTTAATGAAACATTTCCGTTAAATATAATATTTTCATAACTAAATACTGGATTATTAATATTTATATTCAATTCAGAACGAACATATTCACTCTCATAAATTTCACAATTTTGTGTAAAATAAGTTTGATAAATTTTTTTGTCAGCATAAACATGCTTAACTCTTTTTTCAATATCATTGCCTGTTGTTACTCTTCCATTAACATTTTTGTTTTGTGAAGAAACACTTGCTTCCTTATTTGTATGTATATTACCGTTAATGCTTAAATTAGATGTCGCAGACATAGTAATGCCATTTCTTCCAAATAAGGTGTACTGATATTTTTCCGTTTCATCAGCTGATGTTATAAGCTGGGTTACACTTGGCAATGTAACAATGAACGCTAATAAAGCAGAAAATCCACGCTTAAAATGTTGTAATATTTGATGTTTTGTCATGATGTAATAAATCTCCATATATATTATAGTGTAATCCAATATATTAAATGATTAGATAGTATTTTATAAAGTTAAGCAATTTTTATGTTTCATGTTGCAATATATATAAATGTTTTTACATATAATTCAAAATCCCTAAATATACCCTCCTTATTTTTATTAAACAGCTAAATCCTTAAACTGCAAATATCAATCTTTCATTGTAAACCTTATAACAACTTTTCTTTTAGTCTAAGGCTATATATTAAAATTATACAAATATTATACTACTTTTTATACAAAAAGTCAATTATAACTGTATATGAAATCAAGACTCAAAAATGATATAAATTATAATAAAACAACAACCTATAGATCTTTCCTAAAATAAACATCAGGCAGCAGTATCGCACACTCTTTTTCATCTTCTTTATCTTTCCAAGCAACAACAAAGCGAACCTTTGCTTTGTATGGAACATATCCTTTTTTCTTCATTTCAGCCAGTTTATCTTGATAAGCTTTTGATAAAATGATAACCTTTTCCGTAGCTTTAGTAGTTTTAATAAACAATGAATTTCCATTCAAATGCAACGCTGTTCCACTGATAAGTCTTGCTATTAATGACTTTTTATCTTTAAAGAATCCAAGAAATACATCTCTGTGTGTTAATTGCATCATAATTTCATCTGGCTCTGGATAAATAGCGTTATCAATAGTCTTTTCTATACCTAATACGCTAAACTTATCAAAACAGTTATTATTATAGTGAATATACAGCTCATTTTTAGCCCGGGTCAATCCAACATAAATCTTGCGTTTACATTCATCATTATCATAATTTACATTGTTCATCATCATATAAACGCTGTCAAATTCACGTCCCTTTGATTTGTGAATTGTTGAAACAATAATTTCTTCTTGATCACTTTTATAAAGTTCTTCAAGCTTTGATTCTCTAATAAATAATTCAATATCAGTTTTATATTTTCTGCTGTTAACATGTTCAAAATCTTCAAGAAGGTTAAGACAAATATCAAGGCATTCACTGTTCCTATAAACTTGTTTTAAACGATTTTTAGTATCATCCCAAATTTCATCAGAAATAACAGGAGATTTTACTTCTTGATTGATAATTTTCATAAAATATCTGAACTCAACAAGATCAATAAGATTAAATCCATCATTTGCTTGAATAAGCTTTGCTTTAAGCCCCTCTTTTTTTAGCAACCCTACAACCCTAAGTGCTTCTTCATTTGTATTTGTCAAAACACATACCGAACCGCTTTTGTAAGTATTCTTGATATTATTAACAACAGGGATTTCAAGATTTCTGCTTGTGTGTTTAATAAGCTTCACTGTACCGTTTTCTTGCTTAACAGGCCGAATAGGCTGGCTTTTAAGCCTTTGAGAAATAGTTTCAGAAAATGTATTTGCAAATTCTACAATGTTTCGTTTACTGCGATAGTTTTGAAGTAGCTCATATTTTTCTGCACCATTATCATTAATAAAGGATTTAAGGTATTTTGAACTTGAACCACGAAATTCATATATATTCTGGTCATCATCGCCGACAGCAATTACTCTCATGTCATCGTTTCTGGCACTTAATGCTTCAATAAGTGCAAATTCAGTTTCATTCATATCCTGTGCTTCATCAATAACTACAACATTTTTTGTAATACGTCCAACTTCCACTTCGCCACTTTGTATCATTTCTGCCGCATTTTTAACAACTTCATTTACTTTTTCAAGATTTCCTATTCTGCCAAGCAAGTCAAAGCAATATGAATGGAAAGTTTTTATTTCAACATAATTTGCGGCATTTCCTATAAGTTCAATCAGCCTTTTCTTAAATTCTGTTGCCGCTGCACGAGAAAACGTGAGCATTAAAAGCTGTTCATGCTTAACGTCCTCAAGCAGTAAAAGCGATGCAAGCTTATGAACAAGTACACGAGTTTTTCCGCTTCCAGGACCAGCAGTTACAACAATATATTTTGATTCGCTGTCATTTATTATTTCTGATTGCACATCGGAAAGGCTGTCAAATAACTGTTTGTACTTTGCAGGGGTAATGTTACGGTTTATTTCACCAAAACGATTACCTTTGAAATATTTCGCAATAAACTGCTTAAAGTCAACTTGAAAATAGTCATTTACAAACTGTAATGCTTCACCATAATCACGAACCATCATATTTGCATATTCACCTACTATATGAATTTGTTGAATTTTCTGCTTGTAAAACTCATCAAGCTGGCTGTAATCTGCTTTTTTATATTGTATCTTATTATCTAGCTCAAGACGTTTTATTTCCATAGCATTATATAAAACAAGGAATCCACCATCTAAATTAAGCGAATCAATTTTTGAAAGGTACAGCAATGCTTCCTCTACGTCCATAAATGAAACATCTGTTGTACTTTTTAAAAGGTCTATTTCATTGTTATATGCGTTTTTTAGTTCAAGAACTGAAAATTGAACCAATACCTCTTCCTTTTTGGTCTCAGTTGCTTCCAAGCTTTTATCAAAAAGATATTTTACAATAAACTGTGCAAGATTAATACGCTTATTATACTTGCTTTGAAACAAATCAAAATTTATTTCAGGTATAATCTCTACACTTTTTTCAGATGTGTTTAGTGATTTTTGAATATAGCTTTTAATAGTCCAGTAATACAATATTGTTTTTATTGATTTTACAGACGAACCCTTTATATTTGCACTTTCCGCCATATCATTAATTTCTTTAAGATTAATAATGTCACCCTCAGCTGAAAACAATGAAATTAAGAACTCTTCTAATCTTGCATATTTTTGTAGAGTTGTAAGTGATTTATTCTGATTATCCGTACGACGGATATATGCTGATAGATCTTGAGAATCTGCAAGCAAATTTTCCTCACGCATTACATTAATTGAGTATATGACATCAGATTTTGGTATTCCAAGCAAATCAGAAATGTAATCTACACGTGATTCTGCTTCATCATTACCTGCTTTTGAAATGCTTCGGCTTGATATTAATAGCTTAATAATTCTTGATGCATTTTGCTTTTGCAAGTCATCAAATCTATGAGAACTGTTAATTATTGCAGATGCTTCATCCATGGTTTTTACAAGAATACTTGTCGCAAAAACTCTAGGAACATTCATTCCCCTTTTTATATACCCTGCTGTTTCAAGGGATGAAACTGCGGTTTTAACACGTGTCTCAATCTCCTTGACAGAATCATCCCAGCCTGCCTGTCTTGCTATTTCCAATGGCGAACGGCATATGGTATTTCTTGTTTTTGTTAAATCCTTTATAGCTTTCCATACCTGTTGAATTTCGCTGATACTTAACTTTGTCTGATTAAGCAGAATAAAGTGCTTATCAAGGTCATTGTCATTAAATAGAACATAGCATTCAGCTTGAAGTGATTGATCACGACCAGCACGTCCTGCCTCCTGCACATAATTCTCCAATGAATCTGAAATATCAAAATGAACAACCAGTTTTACATCCTTTTTATCAACACCCATACCAAAAGCTGAGGTTGCAACAATAATCTGAACCTCACCAGCAATAAAAGCTTCTTGATTAATCACCTTTTGGCGGCTTTCCATTTTTCCGTTGAAAGGGCGAGCTGAAAATCCATCCTCAGTAAGCTTTCGTGCTATATCAAAAGTTCGCTTTGTTCTTGAAACATAAACAATAGTCGGACAATTTCTCTGTGCAATTAAATCTCTTAATGTAGTATATTTTTCATCATCGGATTCCTTATACAAAACATCATAACGAAGATTGTTTCTTGTCGCATTAGTAGCATAAATCTCAAGTTCTATATTTAGTTTCTGCTTAAAATAATCCCTGATATCGCTGATAACTTTTTGCTTTGCTGTAGCGGTAAAACAAGAAACAGGAATATTTCCGCTAAGATTTTTCGTTTCCTGCAGTTCTTTTATAAAGTCACCTATATATAAATAATCAACTCTGAAATCTTGTCCCCAAGATGAAAAACAATGAGCTTCATCAATAACAAATCTAACAACATTCCTTGATAACAAAAGTTTTAAAATCGTTTTTGAACGAAGTGATTCAGGAGAAATATATAAAATTGTAGCAAGCCCGCTTTCAACTCGTGAAAACGCCTCTGCTCTTTCAATTGGGCTGAGAAGTCCATTTACTGTCACAGCATCTGCAATTCCTAAAGCAGAAAGGTTATCCACCTGATCTTTCATGAGTGACTGCAATGGCGAAATAACGACAGTTAAGCCTCTTGAAGTTTCTCCAGCTATTAACGCTGGGAGCTGAAATGTGATTGATTTACCTCCACCTGTCGGAAAAATAGCCAGTAGTGAACGATTATTAACAGCTGCCTCTGCCGCTTTTTCCTGCAAGGGTTCTCCATTATATTTACGAAATTCATCATAACCAAAAATACTCTTTAATCTTAATCTAACATCAAGGGAACTGCTGCAATATGAGCAACCGCCAACACATGGTATATTTCTTAATAGTTTCATTATGTTTTCAACAGCAGGAAAATTCCTATGAATCCAAGGAGGAGTAATTGAAAATCTATCATTTGCTGATATTAATGCCAGGCAATATGCAAGCTCTATTGGATTGTTCTTAACAATACTTGAAAGCGGTGCACTATCGCAGATTTTGCCTGAAAACTCATCTCGTATAATACTTTCAACATCTACACTTTGAAAAAAATCAATATACTTGAAAAATCCATAAAACTGCTGCCATTTACTTAAAAGAACAGCATAAATTTGTTTTAGGCTTTCATTTAACGCTTCAAACGCATTAATTTCATCAAAAAACAACTCCATTGCCTTAATGGAATCGTTTAATGGATTATTTAGTTCTTCTACCTGTAATTTATCGTCTTTAAGCAAAGCATGATATGGTCTGTTTGGAAACAAAAGCGGTGAAAGACAGAGTGTATCGATTACGAATACATCTTTTGGTGAAGTAACCAAATGCTCAATGTATTTTATATCGTGTGCAAGTATATTGTGTCCGCATATATATTCACTGTCATAAATAAACTTTGAAAACTCACTTTGAGAAGCTGAGTGAAACTTTGAATTATCTGGTTTTACCGCACCTAAATCCAACAACTGATTATTTTGCGGGTTGACTTCAGTGTCAATAAATACGATTGAATTCATGGTTTCACTCCTCTTGTTTTTGAATTACAGGATGTTATAATATTGTCGTTGGATAAAATTGGCTTTGGTTTTTGTTTTTAAATTGTGAGTTCATTAGCTTTCATAAAGAAATGGTATATCGGAGCAATTTTTTTGAAGTCCTCGGCTATCATATTAGAAAGTTTATTACTGTAAAACATATCTATATCTGTACTCCTGCAAAAAAGATATATTGACTTTCTGTTAAGCCAATTGCATATCCTTTCACTTTGCTCAGGATAACGATTTTTCTTATATAAATCCCCTGCTAGTTGAAATGTGTTCTGGCTCTCATATGCATTTATTGCCTCTTGAAAAACTTTATCATCCTTTAAAATCAATTTCCGAAGTGCATTCATTGTAGCTGTACTTGCCATATAATAGCCACAGCCGTAATCAAACCCCTTTGGCGAAATTTCAAAATAAAATGATGGTATCGCTTTAAACTTTTCAGTTTTTCTTTCAAATGAACACCACATATTATCCCTGAATATGCTTCCACTTTTAGAAAACCTTGCATCTCGGTACAGCCTTGAGAAACGTTTAGGATTGCAAATAATTTCGCTGTCAATCTCATTAATTGTAGGCTGAAGTGATGTTATAAATTCTGAAAAAGGTTCAGCTACATATTTCTTGTAATCTTCTTTATGCTCCTGATACCATGCCTTGCTGTCATTCAGGCGGTTCTCAATTAAAAAATCTATTGTTTTTTTAGAAAACGGCATATATAAGTCCTCCAAATAAGGTTGAAACTATACAAGTGTATTCGCGTATTCAATTTGTTGTTAAATGATATTTTTAGTAGTAAATATTTGGTTCTAAATATATAAATAATCAGTTCTTAGATTAATTACCAGTTATGTCATAAACATAATGGGCATTTGATATACAACTTAAAAAAGAACCCGTTTTAGGTTGCAGTAAATTGTTAAAAATTAAAATAACAAGTTCTTAGCTAATTAAGTTTTGAATTACATATGTAGAAACTATACCTATTTTAGCTTTAGTTAATTTTGAAAAATTATTCTTCAAAATGGCTTGTAGCTCTGACACAGTTTCAAATTCATCCCCTATAATATTAATAATTTTTTCAATATCACTTTCGTAAATTCCCATATCCTTTAACATTTTTCTTGCGGGAGAATTCATGTAATATAAAAGTTCAATATTTCTTGTTAGCTTAGAATGTAATGTTGATATAAATATTGAAGGTATTTTATCACACTCTAAAAAAAACTTTATAATTGAAATTTTATTATAAAAATTAAACTCTATATAACTTGATTTGTTTCTAATAGTTGTAGAGATTAAGTCATCAATAGATAATTTGCTATACCACACTTTGGTTTCCTCTACAACCTGCCTAACAGATGGCCTTGTAAGATATGTAAGTTTATTAATAATAAAGGTATTGAGTTTGTTGTTTTTGCCTTCTATAATTTCATATAAACATCGTATTAAATCGAGTTTTCCTTTGGCATCATTGACGGACAAATTATAAAGTTCATTTATCAACTTGTCTTTATGTTTTAAATAATTAGTATGTAAAAATAGAACCGTACCAAATCTACACTTTACATAAATCTCCCTTTTATAATCTTCATATGTAATACCTAATTCATCTAAAAATGCTACGAATTCCGGATGTTTGCGGTAATCATTACAATTAATGTCTATATCTATTGTGTTTTCAGTTAATTCAAATTGAATAGTTTTAAGTGCTTGCGACTTTAAGTAAATAGGATCTGATGGGGCCTTAATATAATGAGCTATGCCTAAATAATGTTTATAAAGTCGCCCCGTTCTACCAACAAGATTGTAAAAGTCAAATGCGTCAAAATTCCCTGAATTATGACTACGTGAAGGCTTTGTGATAATTATATGTTTTGCGGTTGTATTTACACCTTCTAATAAAGTTGATGTACATAATAACCTACTATATCTATTATCTTCACCGTTAAACAAGTCCAACTGAAGCAATCTTATGCCTAATGGAAGTTGTCCGTGATGAACAAGAAATCCGTGCTCAAGAGCCTTTATTACTGACCATTCTTCATGAATCTCAGTTTTTGCCCACTCTACAAATTCACGCAAAATACGATTGCTATTGATATTATTAATTTGGGATTCATTTATGGTTTCTAAATTATTTATAAAATTATTTATTCCAACAACAGTTGGAAAATACACAAGGGTATTTTCAGTATTCTTTATTTTTGATAATATTTTATTCGTATATAAAATTCTTTCACTTTCATCAATAATTTCGTATGTCTTAACAGTGTTGACGACAGGTGAAAAATTAGTATTAACAAATTTCGGAACTTCACCTAACTGATTCAAATTATCTACACCGCTTATAAACGGTGCGAGCAAAATATATTTTTTGCATCTTTGTACTAAATTATAATATGCTATATTCAAAATTAGTACCCTATCATCTTTTTCATCTTTCTGTAATTTATAAACTTCATCTACAACAAGCAGGTCAATTTCTTCAAGAATATTGCAAGTAGATTCATTAACAACTTTGTCGTGGGTTAAGATAAAAATGTTATTTTGACCAAAATTGTAGTTTTTATTCTCATCAATAGAAAGATAAAGCTTATAATCATTAAAACAATTCTTATAAGACTTAATTATTTTCTTTTTATACTCATCAATTAGAGCTAGTGTTGGTACAATAAGCACTATATTCTTAGGATGAAAACGAGCTATATATTCAAACACAACAAATGTTTTACCAAAGCTCGTAGGCGCACTAAAAATAACACCTTTTGATTTATTGAATAATTCTATAACTCGTAACTGTTCTGGATGCAAAGAAATATTTTCATCAAGTTCAGATGTAGCAAACGCACTATATATAAGCGAATCAAAAGAATAGTTTCTTGAATACATCGTTAAATCTAATGCAAATAAAGATGAAGCGTTGTTTAATATGAATTTAGTTTTATCTTCTGCTACATCAATTCTTGATATAAATTCATCTCTATTTGATTGAGCATCGCTAAATTCTATAGACTTGTCGTTCATATTCATTACTTTTCTCCACAATTTTCTTCATTACTGTTTCTACAAATTTTGCTTTATCGATGATAGGAATAGATAATACAATATATTTTGTTTTTAACCCAATTAAGTAATTTTTAGGAATGTTTCTTTCCATTTTTTCAAGAACTTTTTTTATATCGTAGGCATTATCATTTCCGTGCATTATAAAAATTGGTACGCCTATTTCTTTTATTTCAGCAGATTTAATGAAATCTTTAAATGAAATACAAACCTCTGAATGTTCTGAAAATATTTCTTCAAACTGTTGATTGATTTTTAAATGTTCATTTTTTAACACCAATCTATATTCTTCAGAAATGTCATGTTCGTAAGTGCCTAATGATTTTTTCAACAATTTGATAGCGTTGTCTATATTTTTTGACACCTTAGATTCTCCAAAATAAATTACAGCTTTTTCTTGGTCAAAAAACAAAGTGTCAATACCAAAAATGCTCATATTTCTATCAGTAGTTAAAGTAAATTTTGGAATAACACAATCTAATTGCATAAATTCAGTAAGAAATAAATGAAAAACAAATTCACCGATCTTTCCTATCTTATCAAATTGAATTAATGTTTCTCCATCTTGATTTGTTAATATATATTCTTCGCCTAAAACATCCAGTAACTCATCATCAACTTCATTATAAATCAAAGATTCTAACTCTTGGTTCAAAAACAATCCTAAATTTCTATACAGTTTTGCATATATTTTTTTGTTTGGAGCAAAATTAATTTTAGATAATCTATTTGCGTAGTTAAGCAAATTGTTTTCATTAATTATGTAATCTGCCATTGATTTATAAAAAATATTTTCATTTTTAAAATCAACATGTAAAAAAGCATGGTTTTCTTTTAGTTTATATACATCAAAACTATTAAAACATTCATGTATAATACCATTAGTTAAAACCATCAATTATTCCCCTCCTCGCTAAAACTTTTACAATATGATGTTTTCTATATTAAGTTACTTTTCTTATTGCGTATTATTGCTATCATAAACATAATGGGCAGTTCATGTTACCTTTACAATGGGTAATTGTTATACTATGCATTTTCCCAGTTAATCATATCAATGAAATTCCTTTGGTCATTTGTATAGTTTGAAACAACATAATTATAGGGGTAAGCAGCATATCTAGTTAATAGTTTCGTACCTAAAATTATAAGACCATTACGACTTTTTAGCAGAATATCGAGTTTCAATTTCAGAAAGCCTATTCTTTATATCAATAATCTCTTTCTGCAATCGGGAAGATGTTATGTCTATTGCTGGTTGAAAGATATTAATATTTCCTTCAAAATGATTAAATTCATTAAGTAGAGTTTTACGTGAAGCAAAGAATACTCTGTCTGCACGTTTTGTTTCAAGCTCAGGAGCCCCAGCATCACAACGGAATGATGTAGTATAATAAAACTTGACACTTCATACTCAAAAAAAATATAATGATGTAGTATAATAAAACTTGACACTTCATACTCAAAAAAAATATAATAAGAAAAAGGAGTGTTGAGAAATGGCAGAAGCAAAAAATTATGATAAGAGCTACAAAGAGCAAGCTATAAAGCTTGCGAAAGAAATCGGAAATAAGAAAGCAAGCAACGAGCTAGGAGTGCCATATAGCACATTGTACGGATGGATAATGGCTGCAAAAAATGGTGAGCTCGACGTTGATGAAAG
>Ga0209373_10002929_pt1 | contig 16405 bp, 14 predicted proteins | sample Higcelweek5metaG_FD_187173 | JGI IMG/M metagenome (GOLD analysis project Ga0209373, IMG submission 187173) | Freshwater pond sediment microbial communities from the University of Edinburgh, under environmental carbon perturbations - High... | ecosystem: Environmental > Aquatic > Freshwater >... | reverse complement strand
CGATCGGGATGAATTTCTTCATGGAAGTGGCCAAGATGCGCGCCGGGCGCATGCTGTGGGCCAAGCTGATCAAGCAGTTCGATCCCAAGAGCGACAAGTCGCTGTCGCTGCGGACCCATTCCCAGACTTCGGGCTGGAGCCTGACCGCGCAGGACGTGTTCAACAATGTCCCGCGCACCTGCATTGAGGCGATGGCCTCGACTCAGGGCCATACTCAGTCGCTGCATACCAACGCCCTGGATGAGGCGCTGGCCCTGCCGACCGATTTCTCGGCCCGGATCGCCCGCAATACCCAGTTGTTCCTCCAGCAGGAAAGCGGCACCTGCCGGGTGATCGATCCGTGGGGCGGGTCTTATTACGTCGAGCGGCTGACCCGTCAGTTGGCGGAACGGGCCTGGGCGCATATCGCCGAGGTCGAGGCCAGCGGCGGCATGGCCAAGGCGATCGAGACCGGCATTCCCAAGATGCGGATCGAGGAAGCCGCCGCCCGCACCCAGGCGCGGATTGATTCCGGCCGCCAGACGGTGGTCGGGGTCAACAAGTACCGGGTTGAGGATGATCAGCCGATCGACGTGTTGAAGGTCGATAACAGCGCGGTGCGGGCGTCCCAGATTGCCCAGCTCGCCAAGCTGCGGGCGGAACGCGACAGCGTGCGCTGCCAGCAGACTCTGGACGCGCTGACCCAGGCGGCGGCCAGCGGCGAGGGCAATCTGCTCGCCCTGTCGGTCGAGGCGATCCGGGCACGGGCCACGGTCGGAGAAATCTCGATGGCGTTGGAGCAGGTGTTCGGCCGCCACAAGGCCGAGATCCGGACCATTTCCGGGGTCTATAGCGGCGAAATCCAGAATCGGGGCGGCGAGCGGGTGGCCCGGGTTCAGGCGATGGTCAAGCAGTTCGAAGCCCACGACGGCCGTCGTCCCCGGATCATGGTCGCCAAGATGGGCCAGGATGGCCACGATCGCGGCCAGAAGGTGATTGCCACCGCTTTCGCCGATCTCGGCTTTGACGTCGATGTCGGGCCGCTGTTCCAGACCCCGGAAGAGGCGGCGCGGCAGGCAGTGGAGAATGATTGCCATGTCATCGGCGCCTCGTCGCTGGCTGCCGGTCATCTGACCCTGGTGCCGCAGCTCAAGGCCGAACTGGCCAAGCTCGGGGCCGAGGATATGATGATTGTGGTCGGTGGGGTGATCCCGCCGCAGGATTGGGACGAACTGTACCAAGCCGGCGCCGCCGCGATCTTCCCGCCCGGGACCGTGATCAGTGAAGCGGCCGAGGATCTGCTGGTCAAACTGGCGGAACGGCTCGGCTTTCCGCCGCTGACGGCCTGATTGCTCGTTGTATTGGCCGGCCGGGGGAAACTCCGGCCGGTTTTTTAGGAGTGTACCCCGGCCTAGTTCTTGTCATGATGCACCCTGAAACAGACCAGCCGGCTGGACCAAGACCGGGCCATTCCTCCCTTTCTCCTTGAAACGGGCCTAACCGCTCCTATTCACGGGGGTAATGCCCTAAACCCGCTCCACGCCACGCAATACAGACTCGCCTGAGTATAACTGAACAGTTCTGTATCCCATATTAATATTTAACAATAGTTCATAATTTATTGTTGACCTGAGATGGACAGAAAATTATTCCATGTTCGATAAAAGTGTCAGAGAACGTGATCTTGATCATTTTTTGCTAGAAGAATTGAGCGCTTCTCGTGATTTTCTCGATTACTTACTCGGGAAGGTGAGTAGCGTTTTCAGCGTTCCGCCCCAATCAACTGTCCATGTCCAGAGATCACCCCGGCGCCTGACCGACAATAGGCAGACCGATCTTCAGATTAGCTTCGTCAATCACGAGGAGATAACGGGGGTCGTCGTGATCGAGAACAAGGTCACCGATGGATTCCAGGATGGCCAGCCCGAGGCCTATGGCGAGGAAATCGCTGCTTGGCAGGAACGGGTGGGGCAGGAGCATGCTATTGCAGTCCTGGTTAGTCCTCGTAGCAACTTGGCTGTCCAAGGCCGCGAGCATTTCCACGCAGTCATCCACGTCGAAGAGATTGTGGATCACCTTGCCGCTCGTCTAAAGGATGGCATATTATCAGTTGAACTGCGCGCTCGGTTGAAGATCAAGATCGAGTTGCTGGAGGCGATCTGTGGAAAGCGGGCGAATAGCCGGTGGAATCCTGAGCCGATCCCTGAGCGCCTTGAGTTCCATCGGCTGTATGAGTTGATGTTGCGTGAGCTGGCGCCTGAACTCCGCGTCAAGTCGTCTGGCAATGGCATAAAGTCCAACACCCGCTTCTTTGACAACTTTCCTGGCCAGCGGGAGCTGCCGTTTTCGCCAGAGTTGAAACTTGCATTTGGCCATCGCAAGCTAGAAGAACATGCTACCCTGCAATTCAAGAGAGCAGGTGACCTCGTTGAAGCTGTGCGAGCTGCCGATGGGCTGGTGCCTCAGGATGGTAGCATCCGAGTCGAGAAAAGTGGCACCAGTTTGATGGTCAGAGTAGTGATACCGGGGACTGACCCGGATCCGGCCCGATTCGAGGAACAGCGCGAGAAGCTAATAGCTGGGATCAATGCTGTGAAGCTTTTGTGCGAATGGCTCCTCCGTCACAAGGGAACACTCGCCGAGATCATGAAAAAATCGTAAGGCAAATCTCCGTCCCAGAACCCATGCCATGGCTTTGACGACTTTGTTCGTCACTCTTCCAAATCTCAGGGTAAGCCAAGATGACCCACAACGACGACTACGCGGCGCCGCATAGACAATGTCTAGGCATCGCTGCAATCTCTCAGGCGTTCTCGCAGACACGAGAGTTCTCACGGCCGCCCACCATAGAAATGTCCATAGATACCTATGGGCGAGACTTCTGTGCAGCATTCATCGGTTTTACCTTCAAGACACTCAACCTTAAGTTGAGTTTGCGGCTTGATATTACAGTTATCATTTAATGGTGTTGCAGCCAGTATCTGCCGAAACCTCAGCCCCTTCCGAATGAGCCGGAATTGTTGTACTCTAACTTAGTTAAATGAGGTGGTTGCTGCCTATCTGCAAAATTTTGTTCTGGGGGGCTAAATGAGGAAGCTAATTATTGTTGCTTTTATTATTGTGTCTGCATGTGCTGAAAGGCCAACGGCAGAGAAAATAAATAATTCTTACTACGGAATTTATCCGGATAACTATCAGGAAGTTGTGAAGAAATATATGGCAGGATTGCTGTTTGATCCATATTCAGCTGTTTATGAAAATTGGCGAGGGCCATCAAAAGGTTATAGTGGTGGAAATTTTATAAAAACTGAGTTTGGCTATAGAGTCTGTGTTGATATAAACGCAAAAAACAGGATGGGAGGTTATGTTGGGAGGTCTATGCATTATTTTGTGATAAGAGATGGAGTTGTAGTGCAGGATCCTGGTGAGATGGCAGCTCGCGAGTTGTGTAACTTCTGATTTATTAGAAAATAAAACAATAAATGTTGTGCGTGGCTTGCGCGACTTTCGTTTGCAATCTAAAGTTGTGTAACTAACTTGTTGCACTGAGGCAAACATAAGATTCACAATGGCGGCGGTCCGTGCGATTCTGTGCGGATGGCCCAGACCGTTAGCTTTAGTTCTCCTCTCCCCTGAAGACCGTGCGCGTTTGACGGCGGTCATCGGGAATCGCGACAGTCCGCAAAAGCACGTCCAGCGGGCCCGGATCGTCCTCCTGTCCGCCGACAGGCTCTACATGGAGCCGCCGTGTCATCCGGTAGTGCTGTCCATTGACGAAAAGAGCCAGTTTCAGGCCCTCGATCGGACACAGCCCGGCTTGCGCCGCTGAAACCCGGCACAAGTGCGCCACCATGACCCACGACGACAAGCGCAACGGCACCACCACCCTGTTCGCGGCCCTCAACATCCTGGACGGGAACAGTGCTGGGGCTTCCATTTCACCCCAACATCGGCGTCCTGGCTCAACACCATCGAGGGATTCTTTTCTGTCATCACCCGAAGGTGCATCCGCTGCGGCGTCTTCAAATCCGTCGCCGACCTGGAAGACGCCATTCGCCGTTACATCTGCGACCACAACGGCAAAGCCAAGCCCTTCGTCTGGACCAAGACCGCCGAGACCATCTTCGACAAGCTCAGCCGCTTGCCTGCACCATCTGAATGAGTCACAGCAATAGCCCCAAGAGCGTGGCGGGGGAAGCGAGACGGCCGGGCCAGTTTGGCAAAATTGCTTGAAACATACCAACCGGTCGGTATCTAATCCCTCGCCTCTTTTCCCCGCTGCGAGGCCCGATGACCCGTCCGAAACAACCCGAACAGGTGCGGCGCCGCCTGCTCGACAGCGCGGCCCGATTGGTCGGGGAGCATGGCCTGCCGGCTCTGACCATTCAGGCGGTGGCCGAGGCCGCCGGCGTCACCAAAGGCGGTCTGTTCCATCATTTCCCCTCGAAACAGGCCTTGCTTGATGCCGTATTGGCGGATCTGCTCGACCAGTTCAACGCTGGAATCGCCGCCGAAATGGCCCGAGACCCCGAGCCGCGCGGCCGCTTCACCCGGGCCTATGTGATCGCCAATTTTGCCGATTACGGGCTGGGCATAGGCAATCCGGCGATGCGGCAGATCGTCTCCCTGCTTGACGAGCCGGCCCTGGTCGAACAATGGTCGGGCTGGCTGACCCGGCAGCTCCAGGATCATGCCGCCACCGATGGCGGCCCCTGGTTCGAGATGATCCGCCTGGCCACTGATGGCGCCTGGCTGGCCCGGCTGTGCCAGGTCCAGGGCACGGTCGAGAATCCCGCTTTGTTGTGCCGTCACCTGCTCGCTTTGACCCACTGTCCTGATCCGGCTGTGCTGGGGAGCTGAACCCCGCTTATCGCAGAGGTCTGAATGTCCCGTTTTTTCATCGATCGCCCGATTTTTGCCTGGGTTCTCGCTCTGGTGGTGATGTTGGCCGGGACGCTGGCAATCATCGGCCTGCCGATCGAGCAATATCCCCGGATCGCTCCGCCAACGGTGCAGATCACCGCGACTTATCCCGGCGCCTCGGCCCAAACCCTGGCCGATAGTGTCACCCAGGTGATCGAGCAGAAGATGAAGGGGATTGACCATCTCCGCTATCTCTCCTCGACCAGCGATTCGGCCGGCACCGCTCTGATCAAACTGACCTTCGAGCCGGAGGCCGATCCCGATATCGCTCAGGTCCAGGTCCAGAACAAACTGCAACTGGCGATGCCGCTGTTGCCGCAGGAAGTGCAGAACCAGGGGGTTAGCGTCACCAAGGCCTCGGATAGTTTCCTGCTGGTGGCCGGATTGGTCTCGACTGACGGGCGGATGTCCGACGCCCAACTGGCCGATTATATGGTGTCGCGGCTGCAAGATGAGGTCGCCCGGGTTCCCGGGGTCGGCGAGGTCCAGGTGTTCGGTGCCCAGCATGCGCTGCGGATCTGGCTCAATCCCGATCAGATGATCAGCCACCGGGTTACGGTGTCGGACATCCTGGCCGAGATCCGCACTCAGAACAGTGAAGTCTCGGCCGGACGGGTCGGGCGGGCGCCGGCGGTGGCTGGACAGGCACTGAGCATCACCCTGCTGGCCCAGAGCCGGTTGCAGACCCCCGAGCAATTCGGGGCCATCCTGCTCAAGGTCAATGCCGATGGCTCCCAGGTGCGGTTGAAGGACGTTGCCCGGATCGAGATCGGTTCGGAAAGCTATGACAATATCAGCCGCTATAATGGCAAGCCGGCGGTCGGCCTCGCGGTCAAGGCCAGCACCGGGGCCAATGCTTTGAACGCGGCCGATGCGGTGCGGGCCCGCTTCACCGAACTGGCGCCGTTTCTGCCCGATGGGGTCAAGGTCGTCTATCCCTACGATACCACCCCGTTCGTGCGGCTTTCGATCGAGGAGGTGATCAAGACCTTGGTCGAGGCGATCGTCCTGGTGGTGTTGGTGATTTTGCTGTTTCTGCAAAATGGCCGCGCCACTTTGATCCCGGCGATTGCGGTGCCGGTGGTCTTGCTGGGCACCTTCGGGATTCTCTCCGCCTGCGGCTTCACCATCAATACTTTGACGATGTTCGCGATGGTGCTGGCGATCGGCCTGTTGGTCGATGACGCGATTGTGGTGGTGGAGAATGTCGAGCGGGTGATGCGTGAGGAGGGACTCTCTCCCCGTGAGGCGACCCGCAAATCGATGGACCAGATTACCGGCGCCCTGATCGGGATTGCCCTGGTGCTGTCGGCGGTGTTCGTGCCGATGGCCTTCTTTGGCGGCTCGACCGGCGCGATCTACCGCCAATTCTCGCTGACTCTGGTCTCGGCGATGACCCTGTCCGTGTTGGTGGCGTTGGTGCTGACTCCGGCCTTGTGCGCCACTTTGCTGAAGCCGCCGTTGCCCGGCGCCGTCCATGGCTCCCGCAGCTTTGGCTGGTTCAATCGCGGCTTCGACCGGAGCCGTAATGTGACCTGTGCCGGGATTGGCGGAGTCTTGCGCCGCCCGCGCCGGTTTCTTGCCCTCTATGGCCTGCTGGTGCTGGCGCTGGTGCCGCTGTTTCTGGCCCTGCCCACCGCCTTTTTACCCGAGGAAGACCAGGGCATCCTGATGGTGATGGTGACCGGTCCGGCGGGAGCCAGTCAGGCCCGCACGATCGAGGCCTTGCACCGGGTCGAAACGGTGCTGCTTGAAGATGAGAAAGAGACGGTCGATAGCGTGTTTTCGGTGGCCGGCTTCAGCGTTGCCGGCAGCGGCGAGAATACCGGGATCGCCTTCGTCGAGCTGAAAGACTGGAGTCAGCGCCGTCGTCCGGATCAGTCGGCTGCCGCTGTCGCCAACCGGGTGATGGAGCGGTTGGCTGAGTATAAGGACGCCGAGGTGTTCGCCTTCACCCCGCCGGCCGTGATTGAACTCGGCAATACCGGCGGTTTTGATCTGCATCTGCAAGACCGCGCCGGCCTGGGCCATGAGGCGCTGATGGCAGCGCGTGACCAAATGTTGACCGCGGCGGCCAAGCATCCGGCCTTGATGGCGGTTCGCCCCAACGGGATGGAGGACAGCCCGCAAATCCAGCTCAAAATCGATCAGGAAAAGGCCAGTGCTCTCGGCCTCTCCCTGTCCGAGATCAATACGACGTTGTCGTCGGCATGGGGCTCGACCTATGTCAATGATTTCCTCGATCAGGGGCGGGTCAAGAAGGTCTATCTCCAGGCTGACGCTCCGTTCCGGATGCAAATCGAGGATCTCCGCCGCTGGCAGGTCCGCAATGAAAACGGCGAGATGGTCTCGTTCGCGACCTTCTCGACCTCGGATTGGACCTATGGCTCGCCGCAGATCGAACGCTATAACGGCCAGCCCTCGCGCGAGATCATGGGGGCGGCGGCGCCCGGTTTCAGTTCGGGCGAGGCGATGGCGGCGATCGAGAGCATCGCCGCCACTCTGCCGCCGGGGATTGGTTTGTCCTGGAGCGGGCTGTCCTATGAGGAGCGGTTGGCCGGGGCTCAGGCTCCGTCGCTTTATGCTTTGTCGATTATGGTGGTGTTTCTCTGCCTCGCTGCGCTCTATGAAAGCTGGGCGGTGCCGTTTTCGGTGATTCTGGCGGTGCCGTTGGGCGTGTTGGGGGCGGTGACGGCGGTGACCCTGGCTGGGCTGGCCAATGATGTTTATTTCCAGGTCGGTTTGCTGACCACGATGGGTTTGTCGGCCAAGAATGCGATTCTGATCGTCGAATTCGCCAAGGCGATGCATGACAAAGACGGGTTGAGCCGGATCGACGCCGCTCTTGCGGCCGCTCGCCAGCGTTTGCGGCCGATCGTGATGACCTCGCTGGCGTTTCTGCTCGGGGTGTCGCCGCTGGCGTTTGCTAATGGGGCCGGCTCGGGGGCACAGAATGCGATTGGCTTCGGCGTGTTGGGCGGAATGGCCAGCGCGACCGTGTTGATTCTGTTCTTTGTGCCGCTGTTCTTTGTCCTGGTGGGACGGGGGCGCTGAGTTGGCGGGCTCCCGCCCGCACCCGGCCGGGGCGATGCCCCGGACCCCCTTTGTTTTTGAAAATCAGGGGGTTCGGGGTCTCCCCGAGCGGGGTGCGGGGCGGCAGCCCCGCTAAAACAATCGCTTGATCGCCTCGGCCCGCTCGGTGGGGGTCAGAGTCTGATTGATCGCCAGATAGTGCCACGCGGTCAACCCTCGGCCATCAGCCCGGGTGGGATCGCCGCCCGTTTCCAGCGCGGCCTGAATCACCGACAAGGGCGCGTTCGCTGCCGCCAGAATCAACGGCGTCGCTAGGCGATCCGGTGCCGGCGGACGTGGCCCCGGCTGCTGAAACAGGTGAGCCGCCGGGTCGCGCGCCAAGCTTTCCAGCGCCGCAAAATCAGCGATCCGGCCCGGCACCACCGGGCAATCCGTCAAGGGTCCAGCCAACTGGCCGAGCGCTCGGGCGGCGGCCTGGAGGCGCGGGCGCTCCGTCGCGGCGAGGCGGCAGGGAAAGCGCAGGAACCGCCCGTCAAACTGGCCGCCAGGACCTTTTCGGGCCACCAGATCATAGCCAGTCAGGCGCGGGAGCTGGTCAGCCAGCAACACCGCATCAATTCGCCGCAACGTGATGGCAAGGCGGATAAAGGCCGCCGTCACGGCATCCGCACCGGGCCGGGGTGGGCTCGGCAGGAGTTCAAAATAGCTCACCAGCCATTCCTGACGTTCGACCTGGGCCGGATCTGCCGCCATCCGCTTCTCGCTGGGCAGACGGCGGGTAATCGCCGCATCGACGGTGTCAAGGGCACGCTGGGCGCCGACCGCATCGCCGGCCAGAATCCGCCGTAGTGCTTCGGCGGCAAGGTCAAACCGTCCGGCCGTGGGAGAGGGAGCGCGGTCGGGCTGACTGACCGCGCGATTTAGCGCCGTCTGGAGCCGGGCGAAAGTCAGTTCGGCCCCGCCCTGCGCGGGCCAGGATTCCGCCTCGGCTGACGGCGGAGAAACCGGCACCGGAGGCGGGGCGGACGGGAGCGACTCAGGCGTCGGGGGAGCCGGCGGTTCCGGCGGGGGGGGAGTCTCCGCCGGGGGCACCGCTACGGCGGGAGCGGTTGCTTCGACCGGCGGCGGGGGCGGGATCTCCTGTGGCGGTGGCGACAGGGCCAGCCGTCCCCACCCCAAACCGAGAGCCAGGGCCACCACGCCAGCGGGGACAAGAGTCCAGGCGGAGAAACGCGCCATCACGGTTTCCTTTGGCTGCCATCATCGGAGCGTGGCGATCGGCGCGACAGGCGGCGCAGCATCGCCTTCAACTCGGATGGGCTTTGGAACAGAGGCAGGCGGGGACGGTCCACGGCAGTCGGCTCGATCGCCAGCCCGAGTTCGGAAATCGAATCGTCCCAATCGAGGGCGCGGACGATCAGTTCCATCTCGCCCAGGCCAACCCGATCGCCGACCCCGGGAGAATAGCCCAGGCGCCGGGCCAGCCATTTCGCCGCCGTCAGGCTGAGTTCCTCCGCCGGCAGAATCAGGCCGTAGGAGGCAGCCAGATCTTTCATCTGGGTCGCCGGGGCGAGGGCGAAATCGCCGAAGAAACGATGATCAGCTTCGGCCAGCGGCGCCGGACTGGCAAACATCCGGTCGAGATGCGGCACCCGTTCCGGCCGGGCGAACAGATACGCCGTGTCACCCGGTCGCAAGGCCCCGACGGCAAAGGCGCCAAAGGTACTCCCCCCGCGCAGCACCAAGGCCGGTTCGGCCCAGCGCGGCAGGCGTTGACCACGCGCCACCAGTGAATCTGCCACCACCCGATAGGCGACCAGTTCGTGCCGGGCGCCGGGGATTTCCAGTTCCATTCGCTCCACCGGCCCGATCCGGCGCGGCACCACCTGACCGAGGAAGCGGGCGACCGGAGCAATCGTCCAACCCTGAAGGCTCAGACTGAGCAGCACCACCAGGAAGGTGATAATGAAATAATCGCGGCCATGCGGCAGGCCGGCGACCATCGGCACGATCGACAGCAGCACCGAGACCGAGCCGCGCAGCCCGACCCAGGCGATAAAGCTGGTGTCATTGCGTTTGAAGCCGAACGGCAGCAGGCACAGCCACGTCGCCAGCGGCCGGGCCACCAGCATCAGCACCGCCGCCACTCCCAGTGCCCCGGGGACGTAGGGCGGGAATTCCGATGGGGTGGCCAGCAGGCCGAGAGTCAGGAACATTACGATCTGGGCCAGCCACGTCAGCCCTTCCTGGAACCGGCGCATCGTCTCGGGCGCGGCGATCCGGGCATTGCCGGCGATCAGTCCGGCGATATAGACCGCGAGGAAGCCACTGCCGCCGATCGCGCCGGTCGCGGAAAACACCACCATCGCCAGACACATCGCCGCCAGTGGCTGGAGCCCGCGTTCGAAGCCCATCCGGTTGACCGCGAAAACGATCATCCCGCCGCCGACCATCCCGGCCAGGGCGCCGACGCCGAATTGGGTGACGAAATCGGACAGGATGCTGAACCCGGCCCAGCCATGATGCGCCGGCCCGGTTCCCGCCAGCAGGCCGACCAGAGCCAGGGTCAGGAAGATCGCCATCGGGTCGTTGCTGCCGGATTCGACTTCCAGGGTGGCGCGGACGCGTTCGCGCAGATTGAGGTTGCCAACCCGCAGCAGGAAGAACACGGCGGCCGCATCGGTCGAACTGACGATCGCGCCGAGCAGGGCGGATTCCAGCCAGCCCATCCCGACGAGGTAATGGACCGGCAAAGCGACGACCAGGGTGGTAATAGCAACGCCGACACTGGCCAGAGCGAGGGCGGGAAAGGCGGCGGCGCGGAAGGCTTTGATACCGGTATGAAAGCCGGAATCGAACAGGATCACCGCGAGGGCGATACTGCCGATCAGATAGGCGGTTCCGGCATCATCGAATTTGAGGTGGCCGATCCCATCCTCGCCGGCGAGCAGGCCGACCGCGAGGAAGACCAGCAGCAGCGGGGCGCCGATCCGGGTACTCAGCAGGCTGGAGAAAATACTGAGCGTCACCAGACCCGACACGATCAGGATGGTGACGTTCATGGATTCGATCATCGGAGGCTGGCTCTCGGACGGGGGGAAACCGAGCGGCACGCGGAAAAGGCCGCGTTCCCGTCACCATAACAACAGATCGCCGCGCCGCACATAAAAAGATCGGGCTCCCGCCCGAACCCGGCCGGGGCGATGCCCCGGACCCCCTTCTTTTCTGGGCTGATTTACCGTGCAGAGAGAGGGGAGAGAACAGATCCGACGTGACCATGGTCGTGAGCGGCCTGTTCAATCTCCTGAATCAACGGCTGAAGATCATCCAGACGATAAAGGCGGACATGATGATCTCGCATCACTTCATTGATGGCGTCGTAGAACTTTCCCTGGTGATGCAAAAAGTCCCCGACCACCACCAAACGCTTATCCGGTTCCGCTTTGGCAAGCCAGCCCCCCTCAACAGCCCGCTTGCCCGCCTCTTTCAAAGCCTCACTGGGATTTTCATCTAATCGCAGCGGTTCAATGAAGTTAAGGTGGCCATTCTGATATGCAAAGGGAGCTGAAACGGTGATGCCATAATCACTCAACGCCACCGGTGCCGGTTTTGCAAGATATCGAAGAACCCCGGCCTCTTTAAAAGCATTTTTTAGTTTTGACTGAATCGGAGGAAACCGCTTTTTTACAAGATCTTCACTGACCAGTTCCTCAAATAGCGCCCGTAAATACGCGCAAGGCTCATCAACCGAAGTCGGCCAGAGCGGCGTCATGCGAAGCGTATTAGCGCGAAGCCGCGCGAACTTCTCTAGAGCTTCCACATCAAGATATTGAGTTTTTTCTATTTTTAAACGATTTTCCAAAGCCTTTTGCTGGCTTATAATAAAGTTTATATCCTGCCGGCCAAATAAGCGTTCAATACGGTGCTGACTATCAGTAAATTTTACTTGCAGAAAGTGCTCTTCGGGGACGCAGAGAAGAACCCCTACGTTCACGAATTCATGCCGTTCCGGAAACGGACTATATTGGATGAGGGCATAATACCCTTTCCGCCGTTCCATCGCTGATTCCCTGCCTATACCTTCAGTTCACGTTGCTCTAATAGCAAATTTGGCACAGCGTCCGCGACAAAGCGAGCCCGCCGATAAATCAGATCGGCCCAGGCGTCTGCCACGCGGGTTGTGAGTCCCCAGGCATGAGGAACGGCCTGAACGATCTGTTCCACGGTTTCCCGGTCGAGATCCTTAAGCCTGCGAACCGCCTCAAGCACATGTTCTCGCTTGATGTAGGGCTGAAACTCAGGAAACAAACCGTAGAGTCCCCGCTTTTCGATCAGGCCGGGATTGGGGAGGTCTTCCCACAAATCCCCTTCGGCAAAACAGTGCGTATGATCAAAGACGATCATCGCATAACGCCCCCTACCGCAGGGGGAAAACATCAGATTGTCTCGACTCGGTGGTGGTGCCGCAGGCGCGTCCTGAGGGGCACATCTGTCGCTGTTCATCACCCAGGTATCGAAGACAACCAGCTTGGCAACATCGCTCGGGCGGATGAGCTTGGATAGAAACAGATCGCCGCCGTCGAGGGGCACAGCCTGGACTCTCTTTGAGATAAGGGCCGGCCCAGGCTGCACATTCCCTGTTCCCCCGTACATGGGGAGTTCATTTTCGGGACCAACTCTGACGATCGCGAATTCAAGCGTCTGGAGTCCCAACCATGCTGCCAGTTCCGTTCCGACCAGTTCGGACGCAAGAGACTGTTCCCCCTGGGGATTGCCGATACCTTTCAGGAACCCAAGTCCAGTATCGGTCATCACTTCGACCACTTTTGTACTGGTGTCGAAGGATTGGATATAGCGCTCAATGATGTTTGGTTGCCATGTCGAGCCACAGATGGGCATGGTGCCGCCGTTTGATTGGGGGCAGCAAGGCTAACACTGCTGATTTTACCGTTAAAGCCGGAAATCCCTCGCCGGTCGTCCCCTTTAAAAAAGCAGAGGTCTGGAGGCGCAGCCTCCAGGCGGGGTGCGGGGCGGCAGCCCCGCTACAGACGCGGCAGAGTCACGCCCTGCTGCCCCTGATACTTCCCGGAGCGGTCGCCATAAGACACTTCACAGGGCGAAGCCCCCTGAAGGAAAATGAACTGACAGGCGCCCTCATTGGCATAAATCCGGGCCGGCAGCGGCGTGGTATTGGAGAATTCGAGGGTGACATGCCCTTCCCACTCGGGCTCCAGCGGGGTGACATTGACGATGATCCCGCAGCGGGCGTAGGTCGATTTGCCGAGGCAAATCACCAGCACGTCGCGCGGAATGCGGAAATATTCCACCGTCCGGGCCAAAGCAAAACTGTTGGGTGGAATCACGCAAACGTCGGTTTCGCGATCAACGAAGCTGGCCGGAGAGAAATTCTTCGGATCGACCACCGCCGAATCAACATTGGTGAAGATCTTGAACTCGCGGCTGACCCGGGCGTCATAGCCATAAGAGGACAGCCCGTAGGAAATCACCCCGTCGCGTTGCAACTTCTCGGTGAAGGGCTCGATCATGCCGCGATGGGCCTGTTCGCGGATCCAACTATCCGGCATTACCGCCATGGCGGGGAAACTCCCAGAAAAAGCACGCAAAAACACGTCGGCCGGCCCAAAGGCCGGCCGACAGACCATCGTGTCGCGACACGCCGGCCCAACGCCGAGGCTTACTCGGGCTGGGGGACGCCCTCGATCTCGGTTTCGATCTCGTCCTCGACGGTCTCTTCAACCTGATCGTCTTCGTCTTCGATCGCGGTGGCGGCAGCGCGTTCGGCCTCTTCCTGCGAGCGGGCGACGGTGACGGTGACAGTCAGAGCGACTTCCGGATGCAGCGACACCCGCACCGCATAACGGCCGAGGGTCTTGATCGGATTGTCGAGATTGACCTGACGGCGCTCGACGGTGAAGCCGGACGCCTTGATCGCGTCGGCAACGTCCTTGCCGCTGACCGAGCCGTACAACTGGCCGCTCTCGCCCGCCTGACGGACCATCAGCACGGTCAGACCGGTCATCTTGTCGGCGACGGCCTGAGCCTCGTCCCGACGCTTGAGGTTCAGCGCCTCAAGCTGGACGCGCTGCTTGTCGAAATAGGCCAGATTGGCCTTGGAGGCGCGCAGCGCCTTCTTCTGCGGCAGCAAGAAATTGCGGGCAAACCCGGGCTTGACGTTGACCACGTCGCCCATCTGGCCCAGCTTCTCGATGCGTTCGAGCAGGATGACTTCCATTTTACTTCTCCTTTCCGCCGCCGCTGTCGCCGGTCGGGCGGAATCGCGTCACGAACCTCACCAGTCCCAACCCGGCGATGGGCAGCAGCACCCACGCCGAGGCCAGGAACACAACCCCGTAGACCGCCACGAGGAGCATCCTCGCATTGGGCCGCCCGGCCACCCACAGATGCACCGCCGCCAGACCGGACAAAGCGAACGGAACCAGCGTCACCGCCGCGACGTTGCGGCCGAGATAAGCCAGATCGCCCTCGGCCAATGCCCCGGCCGCCGCCGCCGCCACCAGCAGCCCGCCGAGCCAGGTCGGAAGATCCAGCTCGCGGACATAGACCGGGGTCGGCCGCCGGTTATGACCCCACCGCGCCAACAGGCCCTGGGCCAGGATGGTGTTGATCAGAATCATCACCAGCCAGGAGCCCCCGACCAGGGCGAGGAACAACGGCACCCAACCCGCCGCCACCGCCTGACGCTGTGAGGCGTCAAGAGTGGGGGCCAGCAGATCGAGACCGTGACCGACGCTGGCGGCGATCCAGCCTTCCAGCCCGCCGCCGCCCAGACCGGCCTCACCCGAGACCAGGGCCGCGCCGAGACCGATCAGGGTCACCGCCATGCCGGTCAACCAGCCCAGCAGCAACCCCGGCGGGTACCATTCGACCGCCCCGGACGAATCCGACCGCCACAGCAGAGCCTGACGGACGATCACCACGACCGGAACGACCACGGCGAGAGCAAAGGGCAGAGCGGCCAGTCCGCCGGACACCATGGCGATGGCCAGCATCGCCATTAATCCGGCCAGACCGGCCATGGCCAGCCCCCGCGCCAGTCCCGCCATCAACAGCGGCAAAGGCGCGAGATAGGTCAGCAGCAGCCCGACGGCCAAGCCTTCGGACAGGGACAGGAACATCAACGCTGACAGCAACCCGGCTGCCAGGGCGATTCCCACTGTCCCGGTCACGGCGACCCGGCCATCCCCGGATGCATCCCGGTCAGCCTCACTTCACCACGTAAGGCAGCAGGCCGAGGAAGCGGGCGCGCTTGATGGCCTGGGCCAGTTCACGCTGCTTCTTCGCCGAAACGGCGGTGATGCGGGACGGCACGATCTTGCCACGCTCGGAAATGAAGCGCTGCAACAGCTTGACGTCCTTGTAATCAATCTTCGGCGCGCCTTCGCCCGAGAACGGGCAGGTTTTGCGGCGACGGAAGAACGGGCGACGGGGCTGGCTGCCCGCGGCGGGACGGGGACGGTCCTGGGTCTTTTCTTCGGCCATTATTCGCCTCCTTCATTCCGACGGGAGTCACGATCTTCACGCCGGGGACGCTCGCCCCGGGGACGATCCTCACCGTCGCCACGGCGGGGACGGTCGTCACGGCTGTTCTTGGACTGCATCATCGCCGAGGGGCCTTCCTCCAGCGCCTCGACCCGAATGGTCAGGGTGCGGAGAATGTCTTCGCTGATCGACATCTGCCGTTCCATTTCTTTAATGGCGGCGGCAGGGGCGTCGATGTTCAGCAGGACGTAATGGCCCTTGCGGTTCTTCTTGACCCGGTAGGCGATGTTGCGCAGGCCCCAGAATTCCTTCTTGGAGACCGAGCCGCCACCCTGGACGATGACATTGGAGAATTCTTCCGTCAGGGCTTCCACCTGGGGAGCGGAAATGTCCTGACGCGCGATAAACACGCTTTCGTAAAGCGCCATAAAAACCCCTTTTGGCTTTTCTCTTCCCTCTTGCCCCCAATGGGCAAACAGGCATAGCCGGCCCCCCGGAAAAGGAGTCGGCAAGGGTTAAGAGGCGGGGACTATACACGACAGGCTTGGCGATGCAACAGCGGAAGTGTTCGCCCGAACGGCGATGGCCCGAGCCTCGGTCGTCCGGGCGGAATCGGAGCTTTGAGCGCCGCATCAAGAATTGCCTATGCGCCTTGGTCGTTGAACGGGCCCCCTCCGGAAGCTGGCGCGGCGGCCGGCTTCGTGATTCCATATAGGCCATCTGGATGTGGGGGCGCGCGGGATGGCGGGGCCGATCGGGATCTGGGACATGAGCCTCGTTTGGCCGGACTGACGCTCCAATAAAGACAGAGGGGCATCGTCGCCGCCACAATCCGGCGCGGACGGCAACAATTCCACGGTTTCCGGGCAGGACAAGCCCTCTGATAATGAGGCAAGATTAACGGAATGGAAGGGGCGGCGGCGCATGGCGGGATTACGCAAGATCGAAG
>Ga0209373_10002928_pt1 | contig 16406 bp, 8 predicted proteins | sample Higcelweek5metaG_FD_187173 | JGI IMG/M metagenome (GOLD analysis project Ga0209373, IMG submission 187173) | Freshwater pond sediment microbial communities from the University of Edinburgh, under environmental carbon perturbations - High... | ecosystem: Environmental > Aquatic > Freshwater >... | reverse complement strand
GCGGGCGGTGAAGAGTTGGCGGCCAAAGGCCGACAAGTAAGGCCCCAAAGGGGCCGCCGCGGTAGGAGGGGCGCAACCCACGGGAACTGAAAGCCCGGCACAGGGTAGAAATGGGGGTGCGGGGGAAAAGCGTTCCCCCGCGAAAGCCCCGTATACGACAAGACCAATGTTTTATATGATAAACACCTTAAAATAATCATCTGGTGAAGACTGGAACAATAGAGGCAGGCACAATAGAAGGAACGATAGAAAGACTGGCACGATAGAAACAATAGAAAAATAAACATTAAATGCAAGACGAGGTCAAATTATGGCATCCTTAACAGAGCCCCCCAAAAAAATTCTTTTTTCGTATGGTGAAAAAAATTATCAGGCTACAGTCAAAAAAAACTCTTGTCTCTTCAAAAAACATTTTTGTTGTTTTATTGATATACTTGGAACATCAAATGCAGTAATGTATCAAAAGGATCAAGAATTCATTGATGAATTTTATGCCGTTTTGGATATATGTTCTCAAATCCAAAAAGATAAAGGAAATTATATAAGTATAAAAACATTTTCAGATAATATCTGCATTTCAACACCTGTGCCGGAAGATGAAGATGAGGCAAAAATAGAATTTTTTGAATTTTTAAAATTGATTTCGTTATTCCAATTAATGATTGTATATACCACAGGTACATTGCTTCGAGGGGGGGTGACGGCAGGAGAATTATTTGTTGATGATAATATTATATGGGGGAAAGCTATTGTCGATGCTGTAGCAGCTGAAAAAAACAGCAAATTTCCAAGAATCATGATAAATGAAGAATACTGTTGTCGTTATATCTCAGATAAAACCGCCCCATTGGTTATAAAAGATCCACACGATCATAAAAAATTTATAAACTTCCTTTGTTGGATAAAAGAAGAAAACAATCAAGATTTAAATCGTTTTCATGATTGTTTGAAAAAGCAAATTACTTATTTAAGTAATGAGAACTATGAGAAAATATTTTGGACATGCGAATATTACAATTATGTGGCAAAGCATTTTAATAGAAGTGATTTAGTTATATCAGCATCTATTAACATTGATGGAAAAGATTACAAGATTGATTAAATGGTACCAGTCTTCATATGATTAAATTCTATCGTGCTCTATCTTGCGATTTTCAAATCGTCGTCTGAAAGTTCCTGCAAATAATCCAGATAGAAACGACGGCGGCCATCCGGGGATTCAGGTCAGAGGGAGAGTAAATGATGCTTTTATAACTTGGAGCTTCTGTTTCTATCTCGTTGGTTGGAGCTGGAACGCTCCGCCTTCGGCGCGAGCGGGTGAGTTGACCTTGCGGTCAACTCCACCGCTGCCGCTCACTGCCGAACTTGTTCGGCATTTGAGCGGTTTAGTGAGCGGCAGCCCATGCCTCCGGCAGGCAGGGCACTTCGTCCCTGCACCCAGACCGGCAGGGTGCCGGTGCCGCATATCGGTCAAGAACGGCGTCGATTCTTGATGCGATTTTCATATTTATCACTTTACATGCTTGATTTTTGAATTTAAGTCAATATAGTAAAAGCAGCAACCCATCTGATCGGGAGGAATGGAATGCGCGAACAACTGATCGTCCTCGGCGGCCGGATCAAAGAGATCCGGAAAGAACGCAAACTCACCTTGCAGGCGCTGGCGGCCGAAACCGGGCTCACCGCCGGGCTCCTGTCGAAAGTGGAGAACTTCCGCACCGTGCCCTCGCTTCCGGTGCTGGTCAATATCGCCTCCGCACTCAAAATCGACCTCGCCGAACTCTTCAAAGGGATGACCGCCGTCAAGAAAAACCGCTGGCTTCGCGTCCGCCCCGAAGAACAAACCCCGATCGAACGCGAAGAAGGCCGCCGCCTCCAATACCGCATGATCCTCGAAACCCCGCTCGCGGCGGTCAACCTCCAGATGATGCATGTGACCATCCCCCCCGGACCCGGCGGCGAAACCGTCACCACCGAAGCCGACGAGCTGCTCTACATCCTCGACGGCCGCTTCCGCTACCGCCTCGGCGACGAATCCGTCGAGCTCGCGCCCGGCGACATGCTCTATTTCGACGGGATGCTGCCGCACGTGCCGGAAAACGATTCCGGCGCCGACGCCACCCTGATCGCCTTCTATTTCCTGCGCGAAACCGAACATTAGCGATAAGGAGCAACGCATCATGGATTTCTACGGAAGAGAGTTGCGGCCGGTCAAGGCGAATCTTCACACCCACTCCACGGTTTCCGACGGGCAGTTTCCGCCGGAGGAGGTGATCCGCCTCTACCGCGAACACGGGTACGGCGCGCTGGCGTTCACCGACCACCGCAAAACCAACCCGGTCGGCTCCTACGACGGCGGCGGAATGACGCTGATTTCCGGCATCGAGCTGCATCCGATGGGGCCGCGCGGCATTCTCTGGCATCTGCTGGCGCTCGGCGTGCCGGAGGGGTTCCCCGGCGAATTCGACTCCGCCCCGGCGGCGATCACCGCGGTCAACGCGGCCGGCGGCGTCGTTTTCGCGGCCCACCCCTACTGGTGCGGGCTCACCTCCGCCGAAGTGATGAGCCTCGAAGGCGTCTGCGGCACCGAGGTTTACAACACCAGCACCCGCTATATCGGCAAGGCGTACAACATGCAGTTGTGGGATGAAATCCTCGACGCCGGACGCCGCTTCACCGCGCTGGCGGTGGACGACATGCACCGGGTTCCCGACCAGTTCCGCGGCTGGACAATGATCTGCGCCGAAGAAAACACCCCCGCCGCGCTGGTTGCCGCCCTCAAAGCGGGCGACTTCTACGCCTCGCAGGGGCCGGAGTTCCGCCGCCTGAGTTACCGGGACGGCATTTTCGAGGCGGAGTTCTCCCCCTGCGTCGAAGCGGTGCTGATGACCGCGCAGGCGCGCGGCTACTGCGGTCTGGTCCCCGAAACCGGGAAGGATGAGGAGACCTGCAAACTCCGGATCGACCTCCGGAGCCAGCCGCCGGTCCGCTACCTGCGCTGCCAGATCCGCGACCGCCGCGGCAACTACGCCTGGAGCATGCCGCTCTACCTGGGCTGACCGCTTCAGCGCGGTGCCGGACGGGAATCCGGCGGCCCCCCTCCGACGCGAAAGAGAGCATGTTCGGCACGAACATTTCCGGGATGCTCTGTTCGTAACGGTGGATGTCCTGGGCGGCGTCGGCCCAGGAAATGCTTTCGCGGACGGGGGATTTGAGTTCGCCAATGACCAGCGGAATGCCGTTGACGAGCATGACCAGGTCGAGCCGCTTGCCGCCCTCGGAGTTGGATCGGGGGAAATTCCACTGGTTGGTGATGACGCAGTAATTCAGCTCCCGCTCGTCGGTTTTCTCCGCAAAGAAGCGCACCGGGATATGTTCGCCGTCCTTGCCGAAGCACTTGAATACTCGGTGGGGGGTGCGTTTACTTTTTCAATTTTCTTGCCCAAAAAATCTCAAAGAAAAATCCAATTCCCTATTGACACCGGTATGGGGTTTGTGGTATAATTAATACAAACTTATATTGAACTTATATCGAAATTATGGCAATCTTATTATGAGCGGGAACAATCTCAAATACGATACGGTGATCGATCATGTGGTCCGCTGCATCCGCTTGGGAATCTATCCGGACCGGTCGAAAATCCCGTCAGAGAAGGATCTGGCGGAAGACATCAAAGTGAGCGTCACCACCGTCCGCGAAGGGTTGAAGCAGCTGTGCGAACGGAACATCATCGTCAAGCAGCAGGGGCGGCGCAGCATGGTGAACGCGGCGGCGGTGCGGGAGCAGAAGCGGAACCTGCACCTGGGCTGGATCGGGCGCAGCGCGTTCGAACAGATGAACCCGGTTTACTACGAAACCTATTCACGGACGCTGAATCACCTGTTCGGGATGAACTGCCATTTGTCGTTCCTGCCGTTCCGGATGGAGCGGGATGAGGAGAACATTCTGCGGATGTTCGATTCGTTCGACGGTTTTCTGCTGGCGGGAATCCGGACCCAGAGCATCAGCCGCGAACTGGCGGACCGCCTCCAGACACTGCATCATGTGATCGAAATCGACGATATCGGCCTCTCTCCGGCGAGCTATACGATCTGTACCGACGGTTACCGGGGCGGAGTGACGATGGCGGATTACCTGGCCGAACAGAATCGCCGGTGTCCGGTCGTCTTCCTCAGCGATTACTCGGATTCGTATCCGGCGTTCAGCAAGCGGACACGGGGAATCATCGACGGCCTCTCCGCGCGGCGGTTGCCGTTCGTGCTGTCGCCCTGCGGGGATCACGCGATCAACACCGGCGAATTCGCCGGCCAGGTGGCGGAACTGCTGAAAAAATATCCGGACATCGACACCATCTGGCATCCGCACGACAATGTGGCGATCGCGATCCGGAACGTGTTCGAAACCGTCGCGCCGCGGCAGCCGGGCTACTATCGCTCGTGCGGCGTGGACGGCCTCCCGGAAACCGTGGCAAGGGAACCGTTCCACGCCTCAATCGCCCACCCGTTCGAAGAACTGGCGAGACTTTGCGTCGAAACCATGATGAATTTCTTCGCGGAGAATTACCCGGAGCAGGCCGTCCGAAAAATCGCGCCGAATCTGATTCCCTGGAGAGAGCTCCCGGAAAAATAAGAGAATCAACGAAAACACGATGAGGAAGCGGCGAATAATGTTTTCGGAAACAGAGGATTGAATTCATGAAATCAATGATAAAGGCCGCCGATTCCCCGGAAGCCGGGAATCGGTATGTTTATTTCCGGGCGGAGTTTCCGGCTGATGCCGAGCTGGTTATCTACGCCGCCGACTTCTACGAGCTGTGGAACAACGGACGGCTTCTCGCCTATGGTCCGGCGAAAAGCGGGGAGCCGCTGCTCTATTTCGACCGGTTCCGGCTCTCCGGGTCCGCGAACCACGTCGCCGTCAAGGTCCACGGCCGCAAACGGCCGCCGGAACTGTGGTGCGAATGTCCGGGGAGCCCGGTTCCCTGGAAGGCAAAATGCTCCACGGCTTATGACCCGGAGTCACCTTATACGATTGGCGAGGCGGGGTTTACCGAATATTACGATCTCGACCGCGGCGAAGAGAACTGGCTCCTGCCGGAATTCGACGACGGCGGCTGGAACCCTCCGGTCGCCGGGCGGGCGATCCGCGAAGATCACCTGCTGCCGCGTCCGATTCCCTGTCAGGAGGAGCGGGAGCGCAAGCCGCTCGGGATCGTCCGGCGGGACGGCGAAATCCTCGCCGATTTCGGCGAAATGGTCTACGGCCGGCTGGAATTGTGCGGGGTCAAACGCGCTGGATTCGAGCTGCGCATCGATTACATCGAAGACCTCGCCCACGGCTGGGCGCAGGCGGAGAACCGCCGCGCCATGTACAGCGACAAACTCTCCGGGCAGGCTTCCGAATTCCGTTGGAAGAGCTTCGGCAAACGCGGGTTCCGCTATGCCGCCGTCGTCGGGGAAATCGAAGAGCTGTCCACGCTCGCCGTATGGGAGTACGGCTATCCGGTCCGGGAAGCCGGGTCGTTCCGCTCGTCGGATCCCCGGCTGAACCGGCTCTGGGACATTTCGGAGCGCACCCTCCGTCTCTGTATGGACGACATCTACAACGACTGCCCGCACCGCGACCAGGCGCAGTGGATGGACGCCTTCGTCAGCTCCAAAGCCGCCCTCTCGGTTTATGGCGTGACCGATCTCACGAGCAAAAGCATCCTCCAGCACGCGGTCTGCTCGTTCGTGGACGGGAAACTGCTCTCACCGAGCATCTGCGGCTGGTCCTTCATGCCGGATTACGCGATGGTCCAGATCCTCTTCATCCGCTGGTACCACCAAATCTCCGGAGACCTCCAACTGCTTGCCGGATTGTGGGATAATTGCGTACACGGCGTCGCTTACATGCGCCATTACCGCCAGCCGGACGGACTGCTCGCCGACGTTTCCGGAGCCTATCTCGACAACGCCTTCGAACTCTGCCGACAGGGGAAAAGCGCCGCGATGAACAGCCTTTATTACGCCGCGCTCGAAGCGATGGCCGATCTCGCCGGAATTCTGGGGAAAACCGCCGAGGCGGATTCCTACCGGAACGAGGCCGCGCAAGTCGCGGCGGCGTTTCACACCGTCTTCGACCTCCCCGGCGGCGGCGGAACGCTGCGCGACAGCTCCGCCCGACCGGAACGCGGTTACTTCAACTACAACTTCTCCTGCGAGTTCGGCGGGAAATACCGGGGGAAAACCGCCCGCGCCGAATTCACCGTCCGCGAACCCGCCGACCGGACCGTGACGCTGTTCAGCGGAGCGTTCGGCCCGTACCGGGTGTTCTGCAACGGCGAGCCGGTTTTCGCGGACTCCCGCGCCGCGGACTGGTCGCGCCCCCTTCCGGCCTACGCCCCGGCTGAAACCGAAATCCGCCTGCAAAAAGGCGTCAACCGCATCGTCTTCGAAGCGGACTGCAATTTTCTCAACTGGGATCTTTTCTTTGCGGCAGAAGGGGTTGCATGGGGAGAGGGCGAACTTTCCGAATTCGATCCGGCGACCGGGGAGATCCTGACCGGACCGCTCCGCCGCGCGCCGCGGCCCTGGACCCCGCCGCATCTGTCGCAGGCCACCCACGGCTACGCGGCCTATGCCGGGTTGATTGGCCGGGAGGCGCTCCGGGCGACGCTCCGGGACGAGTACCCCCGCAACTACGTCAGCGTGCGCGTTCCACTGTTCTCTACCGAAACCGCCGATCCGGAGAAGCTGAAAGACTGGGTGCTCCCGCCAAACACGCCGTGGACGATGTTCTATTTCCTCAGCGGCCTCTTCGAAAACGGCCTTGAGGACGAAGCGCTCTCCCTGCTGCGCCGGGCGTGGGGGGTCATGCTCGACCGCAACGCGGAAAACACCTGGGAGGAATGGAATTGCAACTCCAGCTTGTGTCACGCCTGGGGAGCGTCGCCCTGCTGGTTCCTCCATCGCGAAATCCTCGGGGTGAAGCATGAATTCCTGTCCCGGGGAGAAGTGCCGGTGCGTCCGAATCTCTTCGACCTGGATTTTGCGCACGGCCGTGTCATGCTCGGTTCCGGTGAGTGGATCGACATCGAGCTGCGCCGGGAAGGGAAGCAGACCCGCGTCCGCCTTCTCCCGCACACCACCCGGACCGTGCGGCTGGATTGCTCGCGGCTCCCCTCCCCGCTCCCGGAGATTTTGCGGGAAACGGAAGAAGCTCCCTGCCTTGCCTGCGAATGAGCCTACACCCCCAGGGAGCGCGTAGGTTCATTCGGATTGATTACGTACTCAAACGCTGTAACGGGACGGCACCGGAAGCGTGTTCAAATCGGCAAGCCGCGCGATTGACTTCTCCTGCGAATCCGAATCGGAGGAAACGTTCCAGGCAATTCGCGCCATGCTGTAAATTTTCTTCCGGGTTCCCAGCGGGTTCACCACCGCGGAGTCAGTATCGGCCAGTACTTTTTCCGAAATGAATTCAACGAACCGGACAAAGGCTTGCGTCGCCTCTTTCTGCCAGTCTTCCGCTTCGCATTTTCATATTCCGGGCTGAGTCCGGGCGATGTATTGAGCATGACCATAACGACTTTACGCCTTTTGCCGCCTTCGGTTGCGATGACAACGCATCGCCGGGAGGGGGGACATGCGTCCGGTATTTTGTTCCCCGCTCATTTTCCGCCGCCATTCGTCAACGCCTGATAGCGTTTCATCAGCTCCGCCACGATTTCCGGCTCGGTCATGGCAAAAGGGAATCCGTAAGCCTTCATGACGGCCCGGTCGTTTTCCTGGTGCGCCCTGCGCAGTTCCGGCGGCATGGCCGTCTCGTCGTAAAGGTCGGCCAAACTGCACTCCGGATACTTCGCCCGCATGTCGAGAATGCCTTGCGCCGTCGTCTCAATCCGCGCTTTCTGATCCTCCGACAATTCCGGCCACGGGAAATTGTTATAAACAATGTCTTTGGAATAGCGGTAGTCTGATTTCAATCGTCCACAGATCGCTCGCATCCATGCCATATGGACGTTGCTCGTCAATATACCGAAGTGATGGAGCGTGGCGTTAGGTATGATTTTAACGAGATTACTGCAAAGGATATCCGGCGTCATGAAGCCGATCGGAACATAAAGACGTTTTTCAGAGGAAACCTCCGGAATGACGATATAGTTCCCATCCGGCATATTTTCCACATGGAACCGCGTCGGACAATCGGCAAGTTTCACCGTTCCGGGACTTTTGCTGGCCAATCTGGAATTGCGTACCGCCTCCACCCGTCTCAAGCACTCGGGCATTCCGCGCAATTCGTTGGGCGGACAATTCCCCAGCCACAGGCAATACCGCGGTTTGCGGTTGATAAACTCCTCGGCCCCATACCACGGTTTAAAATATCGCCCGGCTTCCGGCTCTTTCCTGATGAAATCCTCCATCTCTTCCTTGGTGAAGAGGTAATTGCCGCCGTCAATCGGTTTGTTGCCGATTCCGATTTCCGGCACGGGGCAAAGCGGAACGCTTCGGCTTTCAATGAAAATATTCGGCGCATCGACCAGATACGGATTGATGTTTTTCACGGGAACCGGTCGGCCGCTTTCATTGAAAATGACGGGATTGGCGACGTCATTCTCCGAGAACCCCACGATCACGCAATGGACATGGGCCTTGAGCTTCGCCTCGCTGTCCCAGCGGAACGTGCGATGGGCGAAGTTGATCCGGATGCCGGCCGCGAAGAGCGGAGCCCAGAGCAGGGCGACTTGCTCTCCCTGGGTGATTGAATTGGTGGAGACCAGCGCGGAACGGACGGTGGTTCCCGCCATGTATTCCGCCGCTTTCTGATACCAGCAGCAGACGTAGTCCAGATTTCCGGCGTTCTTCGCATCGTGAAAAATGGAGCATAGTTCGTCCTTCTGGCCGACGCTCATGAGACGCGCCCCCACGAACGGCGGATTGCCCATGATGTAGTTGAGCTTGCCCCTGGGAACGACGGCTTCCCAATCAAGGCGGAGCGCATTGCCCTCCACAATGTTGGCGTAGGATTTGAGCGGCAGGAAATCGAGCTCCCGGTGAACAATGTCCATCGTCTCCTTCATCATCTGGCTCTCGGCGATCCAAAGGGCGGTCTTGCCGACGGTCACGGCGAAGTCGTTGATCTCAATGCCGTAGAACTGTCCGATGGAGACTTTGATGACGCCGCCGAAATCAAAAACGGTCTGCCCCGCATTGAGCATCCGCAAAACTTCGTTCTCCAGTTTGCGGAGCGAAAGATAGGTCTCGGTCAGGAAGTTGCCGGAGCCGCAGGCCGGATCGAGAAAAGTCAGCCCGGCGAGTTTCTCCTGAAACGCGGCGAGACGCCGGTTTCGCGTTCCAACGACTTTGAGCGCCGCGATGTCCGCCAGTTCCGCTTTGAGGGCGTCCAGAAACAGCGGGTCGATGACCTTGTGGATGTTTTCGATGCTGGTGTAATGCATGCCCCCGGAACGGCGCGTCTCCGGGTTCAAGGTGCTTTCAAAGACCGCGCCGAAAATGGTCGGCGAAATGTCGCTCCAGTCGAAATCGTCGCTCGCCCTGGACAGCAGGAGTTCCCCGACCTTCCCGCCCAGTTGCGGAATTTCAATGCTTTCGTCGGCGAACAACCCGCCGTTGACATACGGAAACGCGGCAAGATCATCGTCCAGATAGGGGTCGCGCTCTTCCATTTTCGTATCGAGCACTTTGAAGAGGTCGATCAGCGCCCGTCGGAGATCGCGGGCCTCGAACCGTGCCAGATAGTCGTGAAACTGGTTTCGGTTCCCGAAAATCCCGGCATCCTCGGCATAGAGGCAAAACACCAGCCGGACGCAGAGCATATTCAGGCTTTTCAGCGTATGGGGCGCGGACGGCTCGCGGTAATGTTTCAGCATCTCATCGTAGAGCAGGCCGACGATCTCGCCGGCTTGAATGGAAAGCTCCATTTCACGCTTGAGATGCGAATTCCCGGCGTCGGTCAGAAAGGCCAGCCGGTAATACTCTTTCGGCAGGTTGGAGAGCAGAATCTCCTCCGGCTCGCCGGACGGATTCTCCATGTCGTAGACCAGAAACGCGGCGAAATTGCAGGTCACGATAAAACGCGGATGCCGGGAACGCGGCAGTTCGGTCACATACCGTTTGGCCTGCTGGAACGGGGTCAGGGACGACCCGTCGGACTGTCGGATCGGCTTACGCAGATCCTTGCCCAGCCCCTTCTGCTCGATCAGAACCTGGGTGTACGGAATGAATCCGTCGATGAAACTGGTATGATCAAGATGCACCTGGTCTTCAAAAGCGATGAAGTGAGCCGGATTTTCGACTCCGAAAACGTTCCGCAGAAGTTCCAGCCAGAATGGCTGGCATTCCCCCTTCTCATATCCCCGGCCTTTCCATTCCGCGGCGAATTTTTTTGCCGCCGCCCGTTGTTCCGTATCGGTCATATCGCATCCATCCTGTCGGCGGAATTTCCGCGGGAGAAATCCCCTGTTGTTCTAAAATCAATCGTTTTACGCATTGTCATTGCCTCTTTCCGGCGGCGGAATATCGGTTCCCTGATCCATCAATAGACCGTTTCATCGGAAATGGCCAGGCGTTTGCATCCATCGGCCACAGGAAACATTCGTTCAGATTCCGGTACTTTTCCCACGCCCATAACAAATTCCACCCCGGATGATTGCCATATTATTCCACTCGAATATACCGCCGACTTCGTTATTTTCAAATTCCTTTTCCGAGTCATGCCGAATTTCAACAAAAAACAACGGTACGGGATTCTTCCGTCCCGGTCGGACAAAGGGATATGACGCAGTTGCCAAAAGGTGCAGGGCTCCTTTTGCCGTGTTTCCCGGGGCGGCCAAACGGACGCAGGCGATGATGTTCTGGCGGCGCTCCCGGCCAAAAACGCATTGCCCTGCGCTGAAGAGTTGCGTCGGGCGTTTCACGGAGAGAGTGGCTGGCATGACGGAATCATGGTTCCGGGCAACCGGGTGAAATGGGTGCTGCTTTCGCCCGGCTGCTTCAGCGGCGGCTGGCTCCCCGGCTGGGTGGATCGGGAAAGCGGGGCCGTGCTGCTGAAGGAGAACAAAGAAACCGCGGTCGATGCCCGGTTGGTCGCGGCCTGTGTGCCGAAGCCGGTGGCGGTATCCGGGTGGAATCCGGCCGGTTCCGTCTATTATTTCGAATGCGGGACGCCGGAGGATGCGCAACGGCTGTACCGCATTTTGCACGGAAAAACCAAATCCGACGCGCTGGGCGAACAGGAGTTGGGTTTGGGAGTGTGCGGCCAGTGGAATTACGTTCAATGATAAGATTACGCCATGCCAAAGAGCTTGCGCTGCCCGTCCCTGTCGTCGGGGAAGCCTTTGCGCAAACGCGCGAGCGTGAGAGTTGGCAAGCAAATTCGTTGTTTTATGCGTTTTCAGAAAAAATACAATAAAACAAGGCGTTTTCATCCAGTAAAACCCGAAAAGTACTATGTTTTGTCTGTTTTTTGCATTGCCAAACATTGGGGGATGTGGTATAATAATGGACAATAGCGATATTGATGGAAACCCAAGGAGTCGTCAATTATGAAAACGCTTTTTTTCAAAAATAATCGTGATGCAAACAGCCGAAGTCAGATGAGTCGGCCCGGTCATTTTACGTTGATTGAACTCTTGGTGGTGATCGCGATCATTGCGATCCTGGCGGCGATGCTGCTGCCGGCGCTGAACAGGGCACGCGACAAGGCGAAAACCATTTCCTGCGTCAATCTGTTCAAACAAGTCGGGCTTTCCGTGGCCCAATATGGGAACGACAATAATGATTTCATGCCCTACGGATTGCAGGATGATGCGGCGGCAAACAATGGCGATACGGCCCGGGACAGCGATTGCTGGTATGTCAAAATATGGCCTTACATGAAGGGCGGGTCCCCCATGCCCGGCTGGGTGGAAGCAGCGAAGAACCAGGGGACTTCCGTGTCGCCCTTCATTTGCCCGGCCGGTGTCGATCAGGTTTATCCGCTCGCGGGAAATCCCGGATGGTGGAGTTTGACCAATCTCGGATGGAATGGGAAACTGGCGCCGGGAGACTGGATGATTCCGGCAAAGAAGAAGATGAGCCGGTGTCAGATTCCTTCGGAAGCCGCGGTCATGTGGGAGATATTCAAGGGCGAATTATACTTCAACCGGGGCCGTGTATCAAGGGATTCGAATCAGATTGATTTGCTCAACTACGTCGATTTCAGACACAACGGCATGGCCAATCACCTGATGGTGGACGGACATGTGAAAACCATCTCCGGCCGGGGCATTTCGTGGGACACCTACATCCGGCGTTACGCCGCCCCGTTCTTCAACGACGGCACCGGCAACAATCCGTTCTGGAAATAAAACATCCGCTGATTTTCAACCTATTACGACAGGAGTGAGGAATGCATATTCGCAATCATATTGCGATGCAGGAGCCGTATGGCTGTGGAGTACAAAAAGCGGTTCGGCTTTTTTTTCTTGTAACCATCGCCTTCACCATTTGGGGCAACCCATTGTCCGCTTCGGAAAAAGCGTATGGCGACAGGCAATCCGAAATTCTGGAGTCCGGTGCGGAATGGCGGAGCAATCTCTTTCCTTTAGACTTTCCCGGTTTCCCGGCGGGGAACTACTACCTTACCTGTGAAGCCAAACTCGAAAACGCCGCGCCAAAAGGACAACTCTGCGTTTCCGCAATTGCCGGGGGGCAGGAACGCGATCTGACCTATCTTGAAACCCGTCCCGGTTTTCAGACGGTACGGATTCCGGTGAAAGTGAAGCGGGACTCCTCCGCGATTGCCATTGTTTTCGATGGCAAGCCTTCGATGACCGCCCCCGGCAGAATCCTGCTGCGGGATATTCGGATCACGCCGTTTTCCATCGCGGCTGGAGATAATCTGATTCCGGCATGGACCTGGAAAAAGAACTCTGACGGGCTCCCGGACGGGGACTGGCTTCTGGAGGCAAGCGGCAAGGATGTCAAATCGGTCTTCTCGCTGTTGCCGAACGGGAAAATATCGATCGCCCCGAATTCGAAAACCGTTGTCGCTTCGCCCATTCTGATTTTGCCGGAGGGCAAGCACACCGCGACCACGATCCGGATCAAGGGCGCCGGGAAAATCCGTTTCTGGCTGCATTCGTCCCTTTGGAAGGCCGTGGCTGGCTGGGGGGATCCGCAATCCGGTTCCCCGGAAATTTATACGACGGGGGAGGAAAATGTTTATCAATTCACCTTCCCTCCGTCAAACGACAACCAGTATTACCGCTGGCGGCTCGACGTGGAGACGCAGAATACGCCCGTGGAACTTGAGATGCCGGTTCTGACCGCCGTCAATGATGAAGGGAAATCGGTCGTCGAGTCAACGGAGAAGGCCGAACTCATCTATAGGAATGATTTCGAGAAACCGCTTCCGGAAAAAGAGGCCGCCGGAGTCGTGTGGCAAAAAGACCCGTTTCCGGGAAACTGCGTGGAATTCTCCAAAGATGGTTCTTTACGGCTCCCGCTGAACAAAAAGTACAGCTTGTTTGCCGGAACTTTTTCATTCTGGGTCCGCTTCAACCGGGATTTTGTATTCGATCCCAATCCGGAAAGCATCTGGCGACTGGGAAACAGCAGCCTGTTGGGAAAGTTCATCTACGGACGGGTTTGCTTCGGCGAATTCGGCTGTCAGATGGGCGTGTTCGAACAGATGTACCAGGGCGAGTGGAATCAGCTTACCTTTACCTGGGACAACGGCAAATACCGGAAAATGTATTTGAACGGACGATTGTTCTATCTCGTCCCCTGGGTCGGCGGAACCGAAAGCTTCGATTCGATCAGCTTCGGACGCGGCGAAGGGATGCCATCTTTTCAGGGGGCAGTCGCGCGCGTCAGGCTTTATCGCAATGAGCTCTCGGCCGCCGAAATCAAGCAGGAATATGCCGCGGCACGGCCGGTGACTCCGTTCATGCTGGATTACTCGGCGATTGCCGGAACGGAAACCGCCTTCCGGGTCGGATTTGACAACCCCACCGGAAAAGAACAGGCGGACAAACGAAGCGTGACGGTCTACGCTCCCGACGGGACGGAAGTTTTCCGGCAGGAACTTTCCGCGACGGTTCCGCCGAAATCCTACGCGATCAAGAGCTTTTCATTCACCCCGAAAACCGCCGGAGACTACCGGGTTATCATGAAGGGCGAAAACGCGGACACCTTTACCGCGGTTTTGCCGATCATTCATAACAATGTTCTTTCCCGCCGAACCGCCGGTTCGGAGCAGGTGGAAAAGAAACTGATCGCCGAGATCGATTGCGCCGCGGATCAGCCCGCCGGCCGCTATGCGGATGACGGCTCGTGCCATGTCGGTTCCCTGAACGGTGTGTCATTCCGGGAGACGAGCCGGAAGGAGCCGTCCAGCGGGTTCACCTACCGGGTGGCGTTGAAAAATCCGGGCAAGCCGCACTGGATTGAATTTGACTACCCCGACGATCGCACACGCACTTTTTACTGTGGAATTTCTCAAGTCCTTGAGGACTATTTCCACGATCCGTTTCTGGACAGTTGCGGCGTCATCACCGGAGACAACTTCCCTGTGAGCGGCACAATCCAGACAAAAGGGTTCTATTTTATGACGGCCCGGAACCGGCCGGAGATCGGCGTGGTGTTCGGCTCCCACTACAACCCCAACGGCGAAAGCGGCCCGGCCGTCTCCAAGATCCGTGTTTATGAAGTGACCGCCCCGTTGCCGGTCAATCCGCTGAATCCGGACGGACGGAAAATCATGAACTGGAATGAGGACCCGACCATGTTCGCTTACAGCTGGTTCAATCAATACCAGTGGAACAAAGAGACCACCAACTATGATTTCTGGCGGGAAAAACTGGATGCCATGGTTGAATACACCCGGTATATCGGCTGGAGCAAATGGAGCACCCTTTTTTATGATTACGGCGGCAATACCGGCGCCGGCGACCTCCGGCTGCAGGACAGCCTCTATTCCGGAGGAATGTTCCAACCCGGTTTCCTCTCCATGCTGGAGAAAACCGCCGAGCGGGAACAAGTCCCCTTTTATCTTTCGATCAATCACCTTGCGGGCTGGGGAAAAGAGAATATCCCTTTTGCGATTTCCTGCGAGATCGGAGAAGAGCATTTGAGCCGGAATTTCTCTCAGGCGGAAAAGCGTGGCGCCGACGCACCGGAACTTTTCAGCGCGGACAACACCCTGGTGGAAATTCGGGGCCGTGCGCTCAATCCGATTCATCCACGGACGCGGGAGGCTTTGGGGAAGATTTTTCGCGCCTGTTCGGAGCGTTACGGCAACTCTCCGATGTTTCAGGGGATCGACTACCAGTCCGTCGAACCGCTGCATTTCACCGATCCGAAATACGGATACGACGATGATACGATCGGACGGTATCGCAAGGAAACCGGTTCGGCGCTGCCGCAGTTCTCCGGACCGGACCGGTTCGGAAAGCGCTATCAGTGGCTCAAAGGGAACGAATGGGAGCCGTGGCTCGACTGGCGCTGCCGGAAGGTCGCTGAACTGGTGGAAAGCCTGGTGAAAGAATTGAACGGGAAAAAGTTGATTTACCGAGTCACCATCGAGCAGCTTCTTCCCTCGAATCCGAGCAAACCGTCCCTCATCCGGAAAACGCTGGAACAGGGCCGGATTCCCGACCTGGTCCGCGCCTACCGGGAGCAGGGCGTCGATTTGCAGGCCCTCGCCCGGATTCCCAATGTGATCGTCATGCCGGACGTCCGCCCGAACCACAGCCGGGTCTTCGGGGATAAAGCCGACGAACGGCCGATGAATTTTTCGGAAGAGCTGTTTTCTTTGTGGAAAATCCCGGGGATTCAGGACCTCCAGATCACGCAGCACAACAATCTGGAAATGTGGCAGGGCGGCGGCTTCATCCCCACCTCGAAGGGAACCGAATCCCGTTCGTTGCGGGTCTTTGCCACGTCACTTCCGAATAACCGGTTCGCGTTGGAGAATTTCGCGTGGTGTGTCGCCATGAGCGACCCGATGGAGATCAATCACGGCTGGTGGGGGAACCCGGAAACCGGCGCGTATGAGGAATTCCGGCGCTTCTACCGGGCTTTCTCGGAAATTCCGCAGCGGCCGTTCGCCGCGGTTCCCGGGACGAACGACCCGGTGTTTGTCCGCCAGAGCGGAGATCTCCTGTACGCCGTGAATTTGTGCGCATGGCCGACCAAAGTCGGCGTGTATGGAAATCAGAAATTCTCCCTTTCTGACGTGGTTTCCGGCAAACCCGCCGAGCCGGAATCGCTGGAACTCGGCGGCTACGAGTTGCGTGTCTTCCGGCAGAACCGGGAAACTCCGGTCGATCGGACCGTGCAGATGCCGCCGAAAGAGCTTTGTGAAATGGTCGGACAACGCTTGAAACTTGTCCCGGCGGACCACCCCGCCGCGCTCCGAG
>Ga0209373_10002927_pt1 | contig 16407 bp, 10 predicted proteins | sample Higcelweek5metaG_FD_187173 | JGI IMG/M metagenome (GOLD analysis project Ga0209373, IMG submission 187173) | Freshwater pond sediment microbial communities from the University of Edinburgh, under environmental carbon perturbations - High... | ecosystem: Environmental > Aquatic > Freshwater >... | reverse complement strand
AGTAAGAGTAAAGCCAGAGCGATTGCCCGCCGCTGTACACATCGTTTTTTTCGGCGTTCAGCACATGCCAGGCAGATGCCGGCGGGCACCCCCAGATGTCGCCCGGGATTTTATAGCTTGGTGACCAGTCCTGTTTTGAAAGATCCGTGCAAAACGATATGCTGCTGTTATAGTTGAATGAAATATATTTTTTCAGATAGGTGTTGTACATCACGTAGCAACCCTCCACATCCGAGGCTTTTCCGCCGAGAGCAGGTTCGGTCCAGCCACCGTTATAGAACTTCTGCCATTTTCCCGGAGCCAGCTTATCCTTGATGGCACATCGGGCAACATGGTGCTTGATAAAGGTAAAAAAGCCAAACGGCGGACCGTCGACACCGGTTTTCGTCCACACATAATGGTTGGTGTACAGATAGACATATCCTTCCTTTTCATCGGCATACAGGTAGAAGTCACCTTCGCCGCCATCCCAGTATAATCCTGACCCTTCGCGGCTCGTAGGCAGCGGTTCATCCGGGTTGTCGCGCGTTATGATCGGGCCCTCATATTTCCAGGTCGCTCCTTTATCGGTACTTGAGGCCAGTGTGATCTGGCGCAGGATCGTGGTATAGTATCCGCGGGTTTCACAATGCATCGGGGCATAAAGTTTTTGATCGGTTTTGTCATACCACATGCCGCCAAGGATATAGGGGCGCGACACCGGTGCAGAGATCACACCATCCGGTTGCCGCCTGGCATTCTCAAAATTTGTTCCTTTAAACCGATAGGCCGGCTTTGTTTCCCCGTTTTTCAGCAAAACCCAGAACTCCCCGTCGATGCGGGTTGCAGCCACCGGAAAGTCCATCCATTCGTCCGGACTCCGGTCGGTCAGGTAGTCGGGAAGCGAGTCAACGGGTGTTTTGGTAACAGTCAGCGTAAACGGCAGTGGTTTAACCTGTCCGGCAGAGCGTTGGGCAAACGAAACCGAAACAAATAAAGACAGCAACAATGTAATAATCAATTTTTTGGCCATGATCTGGAAATATAGTTTTTAGTGGTCTGATAGTGTTCTTCGGGTGACGGTCCAACTTCATGCAGCGTTCTTACCCCGGCATCGACGCAGGTTTTGTGAAAATCTTCCAGAATTTCCACCATCCGCTCACGCGGGATCGATTTATTATCGGTATGACTCTTGGCGATTTCCATGGTTGCATATTCAATCGGCAATCTTGCAGTCCGCACATGCAGCAGATAATCCGGCTGATCTTTGACGGCTTTCAATGCCAGATCGAAATAAGCAAAATACTTGGCTAGATTGTCCTCTGAGAGGAAAGTTTTTTCATGTGCCGTGGGGTGACCGAAAATATTCAGAAATTCTTTGGTTTTAACGATCTCGCCCTGAAGGGTATCCAGGTACATCCTGACAAATGGCGCTGCTGCTCCGTAATACCCGTTCATGAAATCGGTGATCACCGAGTCGACATTGATACCAGGATTCCATAACAATCTGGATATCAGATAAGATTTCAGTTCAGAAAACTCATGGCCCGTATCGCAGTTGCTCTGTTGGAAGTGTGAGAACACATTATTTTTGACAAAAAACTGAATATTGGGTTGCAGTACCTGAATATTCGGGAAAGGTGTTACATGATGGGAAAAGTTGACGGTATAATCCCACAGGTAGATATGTTTGGCGATTTTACCCCAATCCTCCAGATCTTTCAAAAAGGATATACTTCGCGGATCTTCGGCGATGGGCTGGCTGCGGTTGAGCTCGATGGTGCAGAGCATAATCTGCACATTGCCGGCAGGTATAGTAATTTTCGGCGCCGTCCGGCTATACTGATAAGCCAGCGTGGAGATGGTTTTATCAGGAAAATGACTGGCCACTTCGTTGACAAAGCGAATAACCGGTCCGGCCGGGCTACCCTCCTCAGCGATGATTTTTTTGCACGCATTGCACTGGCAATAAGTGAAATTATCGTTCTGACTCACCGACCACAGTTTTTTATCAGGTTGAAGAGCCATATCGGTTTCCAGTTTCTTCAGAGTGATTTTCAACACTTCGGGATTTGAAAAACAGGGTTGGTCGGCCACCCGTTTACCATTTATCAGGGCAAAATATTCGGGATGTTTTTTAAAATTTTCGGCCGGCGGAAGGAGCGAGTTCATCGTGTGTACATAATATCCCTCGGCAAACTGGTCCTGAATGATATCGATCTTTTGCCAGTCGCGGTAATTCTCATCTTCAGTGAAGCGGCCATACACATTCCGGTATTCATTGACCGGTTGATCGCTGATGTCCATTGGTGGAATCCTCACCGCTTTCAGTTTTGGAATCACCTCAAACCGGGGAGCATACATCCGGCATCCGAGCTTTTTTTCAAGCAGATAGACAACACCGTATATACAACCTTTGTGCGTTCCCCCGGTGATGATCAGTTGTTTTCCCGATGTATTTATTCTGAATGCATCCTCATGGGTGGCCCTGTCGCCAGTGGTAATCACGATGGCTTTTTCAGGAATTTCACTCATTCCGATTTTGATCGGGATTTTTGTTCCGCCGATTTTTTCGAGATAGGATTGCAGTAAATCGGCCGACCGTTTAACCTGATGGTCCGTTGTATCCATCAAACAAATCACATAGGCCGATTTCCCATTGTTTATCAAGGTTATCCGTCCCTTCGTTCCGCATCCCAAGACTGATAAAACCATCGCCATCAAACCGATCATTCTCATTATTCCCGGAAAAGCTGCTTTATTTTTCATGGTTATTGTTTTGGAACATACCGTTTAGGTAAAAGTACTTAATCCCAATAATTTCCGTAAGTGTAAATTTCGTGGTTACAAAAATGGATGCAACCCGTAATCTTTCCCGAATGAAAAAGAATGCTGAGATTCTTCCCGGATATCTGTTCACGAGATCTTACACCAATTACCTTTTTTCACTGCTATTCCTTTTGTACATGTTCGACTATGTCGATCGGATGGTTGTAACCTCCTTATTTCCATATATTAAGGCAGAGCTTGGGATTTCGGATGCCAAGCTGGGGATGTTGGTTTCGGCCGTTTACTGGTCGATTATTATTTTAACCTTTCCGGTTTCGATACTGGTTGATCGCTGGAGCCGTAAAAGGACTATCGGTGCGATGGCGATGTTATGGAGTCTGGCAACTGCTGCTGCTGCATTTACCAAATCATTCGGGCAGCTCTTCACCACCCGCACGTTTATCGGGATCGGTGAAGCCGGTTATGCCCCAGGCGGAACCGCTATGATTTCAGGATTGTATCCTGAGCATAAACGTTCGTGGATGATGGGATTATGGAATGCTTCCATACCGTTAGGCAGTGCAATCGGAATTGCCGTTGGCGGCATGATTGCAGCACACTGGGGCTGGCGCAGCGCTTTTGGCATTGTTGCCGTACCAGGATTGATTGTGGCTCTGCTTTTCTTTTTCAGTAAAGAATACAAAACGGTTAAACTGCTCAAAAACAGTAAGCCAAAGATCAAGGGTGCCAAAATGGAAAAAATCAAAATGAGCACCAAAGATCTTTTCCGGGAATTTTTAGATAAGCCTTCCCTGCTGCTCACCTATTTTGGCATGATGTTTACCGTTTTTGTGACCACCTCACTGCTTACCTGGCTTCCGTCGTATTTCACCCGCGTATATGACATTGCCCCTCAGCAGGCCAGCACCAAGGCTTCTCTCGTCATGCTGCTCGCCGTAGTTGGTGCACCGCTGGGCGGCTGGCTGGCCGATCGGTGGCATCGGACCAAGCCCAATGCCCGACTGGTTTTCCCGGGTATCACCTCTCTGGTAGCGGCCACATTTTGCTTCCTCGCTTTCGCAGTATTTAAAGGAACTCCACAATATATTTGCCTGCTTGGCTTTGGTGTAACGATTACTATGTTTATCCCCTGTGCCGGGGCCGTAACACAGGATCTGGTACATCCCGGACTGCGTGCCACCTCTTATGCCATTGCCGTTGTTATCCAGAACCTTCTCGGAGCCTCTCTCGGGCCCATTGTGATTGGTAGAATTTCCGATCAATCAGACCTGGGAACGGCACTCTCCATTTTACCGATTTTTGTGATAGCCGCCGGCGCCCTGTTCTTTATCGGTTCGCTGCTGTATAAAAAAGACATTGCCAAGGTGACGGAACTCGCTTACGAGGCGGAAAATTAAGCAAGGGCAGAAGGCAAAGGGCGAGGCCGTTACGCGTAACGCGTGACGCGTTACGCAGAGTATGGCGACGAGATCCCGGCCTTCGCCGGGATGACAGGTGCTTCGAGGAAAATGATTGTCCAACAGCTTGTTTTATTTATATCTTAGTGAGTTCTAAACCTGGAACTCATGAAACAGATAGCCCCGATTGTTTTTGTTACGCTCACCCTGGCATTATCCTCCTGTGTTAAAGAAGATACCACCGGTAAAAGCCTGACGATCCTCACCGAAGTCATGAAACCTTTCAATTATCAGGAAAATGGTGTCCAAAAAGGGATCACTATGGACCTGGTCAGGCAGATCATGAACGAGCAAAATCTGGATAATGAAGTAATTATCCTTAACGATTGGGATTCAGTTTACAAACGGTTGCAAACTGAAGAGAATATCATGGCATTCACAACCGGCTATATTGCTGATCGCAAGGGTCTGTTTCAGTGGGTGGGACCGGTAGCTGTCTGGCGTACGGCATTCGTGGCACTGAAAAGTGCAAATCTTACCCTGAGCTATTATTCCGATGCAAAAGAGCTGGCCTCTGTTGGAGTAGTTACCTCCTCCTTCGGCCACGAAACGCTGACCAACCTCGGATTTACCAATCTTATTTATTACGATAATGTCAGCACGCTGACCCGTGCGCTTTACGACGGAACAATAACTGTCGCATTTGAACCGTACGATCTCCTCAGGATGGCGGCACAGGACGAATCACAGGACCCATCCAAACTGGAAAACCTTTACACTTATTCATCTACACCGGCCTATCTGGCTTTCTCTAAAGATGTATCTTCAAAACTGATCAAAAACTGGCAGGAGGCACTGGATCAGAGGAAAGATGACGGTTCATTGCAGGAGCTTTATGACACCTATCTGCCGGGAACTATAGCTCCGGGACGTATTCTGATGTTTGCCGAAGAGAATCCGCCGCAGAATTTTCTCGATGAAGATGGAAATCTTACCGGAAGTTCAGTCGATATGGTTAAGGCTATGACCAATGGCACCAACCTCACCGGTCCAATCGAATATACCAATTGGACAGATGCTTACAACAATTTACTAATGGTTCCCAACACAATGGTATTCAGCACAGTTCGTACTGAATCCCGGGAAAATCTTTTCCAGTGGATTGGACCGGTTTGTAAGAAGAGATACTGTTTTTATGTGCCATCCTGGTCAGAATTCCACATCATCACGCTCAATGATGCCCGCACATTGCATAAGGTTGGAACGGTGACCGGGTGGGCCTCTGAAAAAGAGCTGTTAGATCTGGATTTCGAAAATGTGGTAACCTTCGCCACTCCGCAGGAAGTGTTTGAAAAGCTGATGAGTGAAGAGATAACCTGTGCAGTTCTGAATGATATATCCATGACCAGTCTGGCGGCTGAAGCGGCCCATTCACCCAAGGATTACAGGCAGGAGGCGGTGCTCTCCGAAGGACAGACCTACCTGGCCTTTTCAATAAATACCGATCCGGAGTACATCACCAGATGGAAAAATGCCTACAATACATTGGTTAGCTCCGGAAAGTTCAGTGAAATCTGGAAGGTGTGGTACCCGGATATAGATTGGTGAATACCAAAAAACAAAAAATCGGTTTGATTTTTTGCAACAGTTAGCTGGATTAATCCGATAAGTTCGGTATTTTCAGGGCATTAAATCAGATTGACTGCAAGATCGCCAGATCTTCAGATGATTTGATTTGCCTGATACCTAAAACCCGATATAATGCGAAAGATTTATTTGTTTCTCTTTCCGGCATTCGTCATGATCTCCTCATTAAATGCACAGAACAAGGGCATTTTTACGGATTCCCGTGATGGACATGTTTATCAAACGGTTACCATCGGCAAGCAAATCTGGATGGCCGAAAATCTGGCCTATCTGCCTGCTGTTGACAAAGTTGGAACAGGTCTGTTCGAAGAAAAATGCCATTATGTTTACGGATACAGCGGCACCAATGTGGAGGAAGCCAAAGCCAATCCGAACTATAAAACCTATGGAGCCCTGTATAACTGGATAGCTGCAAAATCCATCTGTCCGGATGGCTGGCACATGCCTGCCGACCAGGAATGGATCGTGCTGGAAAAGTTTCTGGGAATGAATGATTCTGAAACCTTATCAAGAGATTGGCGCATATCCGGGGAGGCTGGAAAACAATTAAAATCGATATCGGGCTGGGTCCGCGGGAACAGTACCGACCATGCCGGGTTTACCGCTTTGCCTGGTGGTTGTCGTGGTTATGAAGGTTTTGAAAGCAAAGGTTATGCCGCCTATTTCTGGTCAGCTTCAACCATCGACGGCGACAATGGATGGCGCCGCGGAATCTGCTCTGACAATCCGGGGATCAGCAGACAGGAAGACAGGCGGTACTTCGGTTGCTCAGTGCGTTGTATAAAAAATTAACATTTAACATTCTGCTTATGAAACTCCGAATACTTCTTTTTCCCGTGTTTGCCCTCCTGATTCTGGGTTCCTCGTGCCGGAATCACGTCGATAGCCCGGTTGGCGGCGCCATCCTGTCAGACCTGGCCCGGCCGATGGATGGCCGGAGTATGAGATCAACCTCGACCAAAACCGACTCATTGGGGAAACCGATTGCCCACAATGCCGATAATTCCAGAGTTATGGCCGGAAAAACCAAAGTCGTTCTGGATGTAAAGGGCCCGGGCGTCATCACGCACATGTGGTACACCTTTCTGGCACCAGGTAAACACCCATGGGCAATCAACGGTTCTGCCACCCACCAGGAAATGCTTCTCCGGATTTTTTATGATGGCCATGAAACTCCGGATATCGAGGTTCCATTCGGCGATTTCTTTGCCAACTGCTTTGGCAAACGTTCGGAAGTGATCAGCCTGCCCGTAATTGTGGAGGATGCGGATTCCTACAACTGCTTTTGGCCGATGCCTTTCAGGAAATCGGTCAGGGTTGAAGTGGTTAATCAGAGTAAAGATAAGAACATCAACCTGTTGTATTACAATATCGACTGGGTGAAAAAAGAGAGTCTCCCCAAAGAAACTCCGTATTTCTATGCCCGATACAATCAGGAATATCCCACAAAACCGGGCGGTGATTATGTCATTCTGGAGACTGAGGGGAAAGGCCATTATGTTGGCACCGTGATGGGGGTCAGAACCCGGAGCCCGGCATGGTTCGGCGAAGGCGACGAGAAAATATATATCGATGGAGAAAAGGATGCCTCGATCTGGGGTACCGGTACCGAAGATTACTTTTTATCGGCCTGGGGGCTCAAAAGCGGGGTAAATACGCCCTATTTCGGGACCGTTTATTTCGATCAGTGGGGAATTGTCGGGGGGCACACCTCTGCATTCCGCTGGCATCTGGCTGATCCTGTTGTGTTCAATGATAAGATTAAAGTGACCATAGAACATTACGGTTGGATCTCGCCCGATGAGAATATCGAGCGGCGGGCACATAGCTGGAACGAAAGGGAAGATGATTTTGCCTCAGTCGCTTACTGGTACCAGACCGGAACCCCCACCGGCCAGTCAGTGGTTCCACCGGCTGAAGAACGCATCCTGCCTAACCTCGATGTGATCGTTCCGGCCAAAGATGTGATCGCGGCAAAATCGTTTAAGGGAGGCACTGTTCAGGCTCAGGAAGATCTGGAGTGGTATATGAAAGGCCAGCTGCTGTTTACCCCGGCCGGCGATCAGGCTATCGTGGACATCCCGTTTGAGATATCTGAAAAGAAACCGGTCAGGTTACTGATGAGTGTCACCAAATCTCCGGATTATGGCATCTGGCAAGCTTATCTGAATGGAATAAAGGTAGGTCCTCCGATGAATTTATACGATGAATCGGCCCATGAGTGGGAACACCACCTGCTGGATTTCTGGCCGGAGCCGGGGCATTATACCCTTCAGCTGAAACTGATCGGTAAGGACCAGCGGTCGACCGGCAAAAACCTGGGCATCGAATCGGTCAGGTTGCGTGAACGCCGGCCAAGGGTTACCGGATTTGCATTCAACGAAAACCAGGATTGGAAAACCAATCCGATCCTGTACGAATAGTGCCGGGCAGACTATTTTTTTCTGCCGATGGTAAATGAGGCGGTGGAAAATTTTGAAGGATCACTTTCCGATCTCGCTTCCAGCGTGATAGTGGCCGTTGGCGAGCTTCCCTTTTCGGGGGAGATGTAAACGGGCACTTTAACCGATTCACCAAAGGCAGCCGCAGCCAGTTCATTGGTCAGAGCGGCCGACCAGCCCTGGCCTTGCACGGTCAGGGTTAAGCGGTAGATATCATTATTCAGCTGATCAGCCACCACATCCTTGTGCAGTGAAGCATCGGTTTTAGCTGCTGTCCCCGTGTTCTTCAAAACAAAGTTGAAAGCGGATGTCTTGTTTGTAAAGTCCTTTGAATCAGGAGCTGTCAGGTTCACTCCTCGCTGTTGAGGACCGGAGCCATCGAGCGACCTTACCCCGAGCTGGTAGGAGAGGATGCCGTCAGCGTTCTTCTGAATATCGATCACATAAAAATGGAGCCTGTTGGGGGTATCTTCCCACTCGAACTGACTTCCGGAGTTGAGTCCGGCATGAAAAAGGGCATCGTTCAGCTGGCGGTAGTCGGCCACGGTCCGCATCACCGGAGTTCCATCGGGCCGGTTGAAATCCACCATGTTGATATCCTCCGGATGGGCGTCGATCACCCAGGTGAAGCAGTTGTATCCGCAGGAGCGGGTCTCTTTGTTTTTGTTTTTGGCAATCAGCACCCCATTATCGGGAGTAAATGAATCATATCCGATTCGTTGCACCACTTCGATGGAATAATAATTAAACACGGCCGATCCGGGGCAGAGAGGATCTTCCTGCATTTTACAGGGAGGGGTGCGGTCCTGTGGTGAATTGCCATCCAGTGCAATCGTCATGCCAGCCAGTTCTCCCGGAGCGGGTTGCACGGCACGGGCGATAACCCGGGCTACAACCGGTCCGGATTTGGCCAATCCTTCGCGGCTCAGTTCGAGCACCTGATCAGGGGTGACAAAATCGAAATTGATACGGCTGCGGAGCATGAATCCAGCCGGCATTGCCGCTCCCTGGGTAGCAGGTACCACCCAACGGCGGTGAGGCCCTCCGGGGCCGTTAAACGAGCCGCGGTCCATGATGTCCCAGGTGCCCGATCCCACCCTGCGGTAGGGTTCCACATAGGGATTGTTGTTATTGTCGCCCGTATCGAAGGCATAATGGGCAATTTCATGTGTTATGGTACCCGAATTCTCCCCCTGCCTCATGGAAGAGAGGCCCCACTGCATCTGGCCGGCTTTCCAGGATGTCCAGGGAACATAACGGGTAGTGACCCACCGGGGCATCGACGTATCCACATTTCCCCACTCGGCCGGAATATCTTCTTTGGTTTGAAACTTCATCTCACCAAACTCCTGCCACATGCTGGTTTCATCGTAACCGGCATACATCCGGAGCACAATATCATATTTCGACATGATATCCTGTCCGGCATCGGCCCTCCACAATGAGTCGGCATCAGGCTCCACCTGACCGTCACAAACATAGCCGGTTGGGCATCCACCTTTCTGTCCCCACTCGTTCAATCCGTATTGAAAAAGTTTTTTCGGCATCCGGTAAGGGCCATAAGCATCCATTTTCGGGATGCCCACACCACCCCACGACTGTTCCATCCAGTAACCGTTAATGGTTTGGTTGTGGTTAATCTGGCTGGGCTTATTATAAAAATCGGCATAAAACTGAGCCACGGCTTCTCTCACGATGGGCTCAAGCTGCGGATTGCCGAACAGATCGGAGTGTTTCGGAAGGGTGATCACAAACGGCTGATCGTCAAAGTCAACGGCCACCACGGCGATTTTCAGTTGTCGTTTGGGCACCAGCGTGGTATCCGACCAGATTTTCCCGGGTATCGGGTGGTAATCCGACCAGGTCATATCCTGCTGATCCTGCAATTTCTGCGGATCAATAGCTGCAGGTTTTATCGGATTTTGTGATATCAGGGCTAATGAAAAGCCCGTGAATGCGGCAAGGATAAGTGTTCTTTTCATGATTCAGATTTCTCCCTGCAATGTACAAATTGCAGGGGATCTGATCAATTCAATTCACCCAGAAATTCAGAAATTATCCGGATATCCTCATTTGGATTGTCCTGCACGGTAATATGCCCGACATTGGGAATCATCCTGAATTTTGCGCCCGGCACAAGGCTCTGATAATATTGCACGGTTGAGGGCCTGGCTTCATCAAATTCTCCGCAGATAAACAGCGTGGGAACCTTGATCCGGTGCAGGCGGGGAGTAACATCATAGTCTTTGAGGGTTCCGGTGGCATTGAATTCACTGGGCCCCCACATTTTCAGATAAACATTCATCCCGGTGCCGGCAAAAGCGCTATCCAGATCATACGACCAGGGCAGGTTACGGGCAACAAACGTCTGACTGTAAACCATAACGGCATTCTGATATTCAGGAGTATCGAACGTTCTGTTCTCCTCGTTTACCCGGATAGCCTCCTGTACCGAATCAGGCAGGGTTGCTACCAGTATTTTGGTGTCAGCGATCCACATCGGGGAGCTTAAAACCGGACTGCTTAATATCAACGACTTAACCCGTTCAGGGTGTTTGAAATAGTACTCGGTGGCAAGAATGGTGCCCCAGGATTGTCCGTACAGGTGGAACTCCTTCAGGTTCAATTTCCGGCAAAGTTCCTCGAGCTGAAGAACATAGCTTTCGATGGTCATCAGGCTTTCATCCTCTATCCGGTCGGAGCGGCCGCAGCCGAGCTGATCGTAAAAAACCACAGGCCTCTCCTTGCTCAATGCAGAAAGAGGGTTCAGGTAATAGCTGGTTCCGGCAGGACCGCCGTGCAGCAAAACGATCGGAGTCTGGTCTCCTTCACTATCGATCCGGTACCAAACATTGCCTCCTGTAACGGAAATATACCCTTCGGCAGGAGCAATCTTCTGACGGTTTTCACAGGACATTGTCATCGCAATCAAAAATAAAACAGCAACAAATTCCATCTTCATGGCTGCCGGTATTCTGTATTAGCGTCTTTTATTCTGACCAGTGCCGGCCGTTTGCCGGGAATATGGTTTACGAAATTCCTGTTTCGGAGGTTTTACCGGGTGGTGATCGATCAGTGGATAATCATGATCATCCCGTACCGGTATCTTCATCCCGATCAGTTTTTCGATATCTTTCAGAAAGGCTTTTTCTTCGGCATCGCAGAAGGAGAATGCGGTCCCGTCGGCGCCTGCCCGGCCGGTACGGCCAATGCGGTGCACATATGTTTCCGGAACATTCGGGATCTCGAAATTGATAACAAACTGCATATCTTCCACGTCGATACCCCTGGCGGCAATATCTGTGGCTACGAGCACACGCGTGCTTTTTTCCTTGAAATTTGACAAAGCTTTCTGACGGGCATTCTGGCCCTTGTTGCCGTGGATGGCTTCAGCCTTGATATCGTTCCGGAGCAGAACCTTAACCACCTTGTCGGCGCCATGTTTGGTCCGGGTAAATACCAGCGCCGTGCGGATTTTCGGGTCCTTCAGCACATCCAGCAATAAAGCGTTCTTATTGCCTTTATCAACAAAATACAGGTACTGCTGAACGGTTTCCACGGTGGTCGCCGATGGGGTTACCATCACTTTCGAAGGCTTGTGGAGAATGGAGTCAGACAGTTTGATGATTTCCGGTGCCATGGTGGCGGAGAAAAAGAGCGACTGCCGCTTGACCGGTAATGCAACAAGAATTTTTTTCACATCGTGAATAAAACCCATGTCGAGCATGCGGTCAGCCTCATCCAAAACAAATATCTCGATATCCTTCAGAGAGATATATCCCTGCCCCATCAGATCGAGCAAACGACCCGGAGTGGCAATGAGAATATCAATGCCGCGATGCAGAATAGTGGTCTGCGGGCCCTGGGCAACACCTCCGAACACAACGGTGGAGGTTAATCCGGTATATTTTCCATACGCCTTGAAACTCTCATCAATCTGGATGGCAAGTTCGCGGGTTGGGGTAACGATCAGACTTCTTATTTTTCTCTTTTTTTCGTTAGTGTGGTTTACACTAAGCAGTTGCAATATCGGAACCGCGAATGCAGCTGTTTTCCCGGTGCCGGTTTGAGCGCATCCCAGGAGGTCGGTTCCTTGTAAAACGATTGGTATTGCTTGTTCCTGAACGGGGGTTGGAGTGGTGTAGCCTTCTTCGTGTAATGATTTGAGAATCGGATCAATGATCTTTAATGAACTAAATTCCATGAAATAATTTTGGTGAAAAATATTGAATATTAATAATTTACAAAGATACGTAAAATTCGGGAAAAGAACATGGATGGTACGAATCCTGAAGGAAGGCGGATTTCAGGGTCATCAGCATGCCAAGCCCTTCACTATCGGTTCTCTTCGTCCAATATCCGGGTAAACCTTTTAATCACCTTCAGAACCAGATAGATTGCCCCGCTAATAATTGTGGCATATAACACCCAGTTTATCAATAAGATGTCGACCTTCCGAACGATATTTTCAGTACACTGAAATAAAAAGAAAACGATAAAAATTGCAAAAAAACCATTTTTCTCTTTTTTCAGCACTTTCTTCCAGCTGAACGGCATTTTCGGGGAGATCCGGTTTTTAAAGGAAGGAAGGAATGCAGGTGTTTTTTTTGCCCAATCGGTATAGATGGTTCCGAATTTCCCCCGCAGAAACTGCTCTTCGGCAAACATGATCCGTTCATAGTAAACCCAATAAAGAAAGATAAATAGCAGGATAAACCATACATTTTGTGTCAGCATGGCGACTCCCAGCCACATGAAAAAGTTTCCCAGATACAAAGGATGCCTGACCGTGGAATAGATTCCCGTGGTATTCAGCTCGTCGGCCAGCTGGGTTTCCGTATTTCTTCCAGAGGTGTTTTTGGGGGTATGCCCCACGGTGTATACCCGGATCCCAAGTCCGATAAAACAAACAAAAAGGCAGATGAACCAGTACATTTTAACCATCTCCGGATCAGCAAAACCAGATTCAGTCATTACCATCTGAACAAAGGCGCCAAGTCCGGCTACGAGAAAAATCAGCGGCAGTATCCCGCGATATTTAAAGAGGTAATTCCCTTGTTTTTCCAGCTCTTCCTGCAATGCCATTGTATCCGTATTTTGCGGCTAAGATAGAAAGGATTGCTGAATAACAAGAATGTCACTCAATCACCATTTCCTGAGTTCCGGCAACCAGTTCCACCGTAGTTCCGCCTGGCAACCGTACGGTAGCCGTGCTGTTCGGAGGTATTACAACGGTATAAATTACTTTACCGCCCTCCCTTTTCCAGGATGATACGATTTTCCCGTAGGGACCGTCGTGAGTGGCTTCAAAATGATCGAGCCCCAGCACAAAATGCGGCTCCAGGATCACGTTTTTGAATCCGGGTTTTTCGGGATCGGGCTTGATTCCACCGAGTGCCTTGTAAAACCAGGCTCCGATCTCCCCGAACATGATATGATTTCGCGAGATATCATTGGTGGTTTTCAACGGCCAGTTTTCCTGAAGGGTGGTCAATCCGCTCCGGATCCAGTATCCCCATGAAGGAAAAGTCTCCTGAGTGGCCACTGTATAAGCCAAATCGGCGTATCCGTTTTCGCTGAGCGCATTTAATATCGATTTGGTTCCGAGCAACCCTACATCAACGTGACTATTATCGGCGAGAACCCTGTTTTTAAGATTTTCGGCAACCCGCTCTTTCAGTTCTTCGGGAACGATGCCCCAGAAAAGCGCTGCACTAAGTTCAGTCTGGAATCCGCTTCCATAAATCGCAGTTTCACGATTCAGATATTTGGCATTGATCGCATCGGCAGTCTTTTTCGATAACTCCTGATATTTCAGATAGTCATCGGGCTTATTCAGCAATTGCGCGGCTTTCGAGAGGATTATCGCATCGTTATAATAAAAAATCGAGCAGGTAAACTCTTTGGGGGTAACGGATTTTACCGGTATCCAATCGCCCAATCCCCAATCGGTCAACCCGTCTTTGCTGATTTCGGTAACATGGTCAACATATCTTTTGATGTTGTCATAGCAAAGCTCAAGCAACCGGGAATCCCCGTAAAACAAGTAAATATTCCAGGGAATGATGGCGATTGTACTGGTCCAGTCGGTGCCATTGCCCCATGAATATCCCCAACCTGCCGTCGGAATGATCGAAGGGAGAACCCCATTGGGTTTCTGTTCATCGCGGTGGTCAGCCAGCCACTTTTCATAAACCGTAATCCCATCAAAATTGTACAATCCCGTTTCGCTGGCAATATGGGCGTCGCCAGTCCAGCCGTTCTTTTCACGCTGCGGGCAGTCGGTGGGATATCCGTATAGGTTCGACAGGTAGGATGCATTGGTAGCAGACCAGATTTTATCGAGCAGGTCATTCGAACTGGTAACGGTCCCGATAGCCGAAACATCGCTGTGCATGAAATATCCGGTTAAACTCTCTTTGGTCAGGTTCACCGGGTTGCTGCTGCTGACTTCAACATACTGAAATCCCTTGTAGTTGAACCGGGGCATAAAGGTTTCCTCGCCTTTACCGCTCAGGATGAAAATGTCGGTCTGAAAAGGATCGGAATCGCCGACCGGCCGGTAATGAACGTTGATGTTCGACTGATCGGCCATTCCCAGACTATCCAGCAGTTCAGCGTGTTTCAGGCGAATGACGGTGCCTGCCGGTCCGCTCACCGTGATCTTGCTGACACCGGCAATATTTCGTCCCAGGTCAAATATCCAGATGTTTTCGCCGGCTTTGCGGATGCTTGCTGCCGGGATCGTTTCGGTTGCCCTGATGGGTTGAACACATTGTGAAACGATATTTTCAGATGGGGCCGCAACGGTTTTGACCGCGGTCCATTTGGCATCGTTAAAATCAGGGGTGTTCCATCCCTTCTGTTCCAAACGGGCATCGTAATGTTCAGCTGTGTAAATGCTGTTGAAAATGATGGGTCCGGTTGAGGTTTTCCAATCAGGACCCGTAGAGATGGTTTCCACTTTACCATTTTCGTAAACAATCCGGAGGTTCATGATGAAGCGCGGACGATTGCGCCAGTGTGCCTTATCGAAGTTCCATACCGCCGTTGACTGGTGATTGTACCAGCCGTTTCCCAGGACTACCCCGACTGCCACATCCTTTTGCTGTATCAGTGAGGTAACATCGTGAGTGATATATAAATTTCGTTTGTCGAACCGGGTGTACAGCGGATCCAGTCGGTGGTCGCCAACCGTTTGCCCGTTGATCGAAAGTTCAAACAATCCGGCAGCCGAGATATATACCCGGGCACTTTTAACCGGTCCGGCAGTTTTAAATGTTTTTCTGAAATAAGGAGCCGGCTTGAAATTGATGTCGTTAGTATCGGCGATCCACTGGCCCAGCCAGTTCGATTGATCGATCATGCCGGTCTCAAAGCTGGCTACCGTAGATATCCTGCCCTTCTTTCCATTCTGATCCCAGGATTGCACACTCCAGTAATAACGGGTAAAAGGCTGAAATGACTTTTTGCCGTCAAATACCATCTGCATTTGGTCTCCCCTGACGACTCCGGTATCCCAGAAACCGCCGTTCCCTCTTGCAACAGCGGCTGAATCGGAGCCCACCCTGATCCGGAAGGCCTGTTGAGCAGCGCCATGCCGGTCGTCATTCAGCTGCCACTTAAACCGCGGGGCTTTTTCGTCGACCCCGATCGGATTGGTCATGTTTTCGACGGTGAGTTTTTGAGGTTGGCTCTTCTTTGCAAACGAGCTCAGCGGAAGCAGACTCAGGAGCATAACCGGGAGTAAGACAACAAGTTTCATAGGAAAAAAATTTCTTAAAGATGGTAAAAAAAGTGACAAGTGACGAGTGACGGCAATACGTGACGCGTAACGCGTAACGACTTCGCTCAATGCAAGCTTACATACTCATCGATCTCCCGATGCCACTGATCGGGCTCAAAGGTTCCGGGGGTTGTTTCTTCGCCAAAAAGCAAATCGATCAGGTACCGGGGCCTTTTGCCTCCGATATACACCGATTTGACGCAGGAAACACAATAAACCACCACGTCGTCATGCGGCATTTCGGAGGTTCGTTTCCGCATTTGCTTTTTCACTTCCTCAACCGGTATCAGTCCGTAAAAGCTGTCACCGCAGCAGGTACCCTTCGTACCGGTTTTTTCGGGCTCAGTGATGCTGATGTTCATTTTTC
>Ga0209373_10002925_pt1 | contig 16415 bp, 12 predicted proteins | sample Higcelweek5metaG_FD_187173 | JGI IMG/M metagenome (GOLD analysis project Ga0209373, IMG submission 187173) | Freshwater pond sediment microbial communities from the University of Edinburgh, under environmental carbon perturbations - High... | ecosystem: Environmental > Aquatic > Freshwater >... | reverse complement strand
CCTTCAACCGGAATACCATCAACAATATATAATGGCTCATTACCTAACCCAATAGAGTTGACACCACGGATACGAACAGAGATCGGAGCACCGGGAGCGCCTGTTTGTGCAGCTACATTTACTCCGGCAATACGGCCCTGTAAAGCTTGCTGTGTCGATGCAACAGGTATTTTGGAAAGTTCTTCACTTCCAACCTTACTGATGGCGCCTAATACATCACGTTTTTTTTGAACTGAATAACCAACAACAACAATTTCATCAATCGTTTTGCTGTCGGACTCAAGAAGAATTTCCAAAGTGTTTTGTCCTGAAAGCTTAATTTGCTGGGATTTGTAGCCTATATACGATAGTTTAAGCGTGCCGTTTACAGGTGCTGAAATTACAAAGTTACCATCTAAGCCTGTAATTGTTCCGTTTGCAGTGCCTTCAACAATAATATTAACACCTATAAGCAATTCACTTGTTTTTGCATCTTTTACAGTTCCTTTTAGTTGAACGGTTTGAGCTTGCAGAACAAAGCTGATAAAGCTTAGAAAAATTAGAAATAATGTTTTTTTCATTTTGATTGATATATAGATTTTCGATTATTTATAAGAAATAGTGATTCCATTTGCCAGGAGTAAATTGTTTTTTCTCTCAATTTTAGTTCCGGCCGGTAATTCAACCAAAACACAAGCCTGATCGGCAGGGATAGAGATTTGCGTACTGGTAGAAATTGCTTTTGCAATGTATTTTTTTGTCACAATATCAAATACATCAACTTTGCCCGAGGGATGATAAGTGACAGATTTTGATACCGTGTATGGATTGTAATATAAGTACTCAGGATAAGTAGTGTTGGAATAAAAGTCTGTTTTATTACAGTTCAACCGTAAAATCATTTTCACATCGGTTGTATCCACAATTGCGCCCATGATGCCAACCGGAGAAGTGCTGTACAAGCTGAACATACTTTCTTTCGGGTTTTTAGGATTCCAGTTCGGACCATCGCCCAAAGCAACAGGATGTACTCCTTTTAATTCGGGTTTGTCATAACAATCAGAATAGCGAAGACCTTCGTAAGCCACCACCGAATTTGTATAATTCTTCATTTCGGGTAACCACTGATTTTCTGAAGGGATTTCATTAGGGAAAAATAACCGGGAAGCGTTCACATTATTAAGCATCCATTTACCAATGGCACGTGCAAATTGCGGTTGATATTTCACCATGGGAACCAACGGCCATGCCATTTTCATACTGTTCATTAAAAAAGCATATCCACCTCCATCGATAATACTTCCCTGTAATCCGCTGACATCATAATCTCCCCATTTGCCAACTATCACTCCCCAACCATTACGACCATTTGGGTTCTTGCAACCTTCGAATACCCAATTTATCATTTTTTCGATGTTGTAATTTGTTCCTTGTTCGGCATTCAAACGTGCTGCGGTATAAATTCCCATGGGCAGCAAAATTTCATAAAACCTGCTTTCCTTTTGACCGTCGAGAGCTGCAATGGCTGATTTGGCGTGAGCCAGATATCGTGCGTTTTTATATTTTTTGTAAGCCGCATAAAGCACATATCCATGACCACCGGCAGCATCCTGCTGGAATGGAATTTGATTGATCATTCCTTTCATTTGACCGTAATCGAAATACGAATAATCGTAATTTCCATTCAACACCGAATCGGCTTTACAAAATTGCTCGGCAATGCTACGTTGAATATTATCTGCATTTTCAACATTGGGAAAAATATCGCTAACCGCATAGAACAATACGTTTGGTAATACATCGTACCACCAGTCGCGACCATAACCGCCACCCAATTGAGCTATTTCAGGGGATGTATTGTTCATCATTATATTCCATCCGGTTTCCGAATTGAAATAATTCTGTATCATTTTTACGTAGTTGTAGCCGTTCTGATGCGTTTTGTCTATTCCCATTAAGCCTGCACCTAAAATTGCTGAAAGCGAATTCAGACTTTCATGAAATTCACCATCATTATGTGCTGGTCCCTGACGGACGTCATTGATAGCAGTGTAAAGTCCGAAAGTGATTTGTGGAAGGTTGCGCTGGCTGTTGTCAAGCCAAATCATTGAACCTGCAGGTACATTCGGATTAAAATCGAAAACGTACGCATCATATTCTTTCGCTTTTTGCTTCCAATCAATAATTTTATAAGGTTGTGGTGTGTTGGGCATTAATTCTATTCTCGGAATAATGGTTTGAACCACCGGAGTACCGTAGTTATCATTCGCTTGGCAAGAGTAAAAGCAGCTTATAAGCAGAAGAAAGAAAAGAATTGATTTAGACGTTTTCATTGGTATTACAATTTAATAAAATTACTTTAGCTCTTCTACAATGGGAGCTACAACAACTTCGATTTCAGCATTTTCTGTTTTTAAAGAGTGTTTGGTATCAATTTCTTTGATAATATGTCTTGCCAAAGGAAGTGAAATCAATTGTAACGCAGCTACTATGATCAATGCATATTTCAGTGCGAAAATTTCCGAAACAAAATAGGCTAACGAAATAAACAATATCATCCCTGAAGCCCTCCCGAAGAATAATCCGACTTCGTGACTCAGGATATATGCATATTCATTTCGCTTTTCAATTTTCGAAACTGCGTCTATCGTTTTCATCATTGTGGGAAAATAAGCCAAATCGTGAAGTGGCTGGAAGAGTACCTTACAAAGGACAAAAATAATTACACCCATTGCAGAGAACATTATTCCATTCACTAAAGTTCCAACAAAAAACACTATCAAACCGAATCCGAAGATATACATCCGGTGTTTTGGCTTTGCAATTCGTCCGAGTATATATACTATAATAGCTGTGGCACCACCACCAATTCCCTGAATTAAACCCAAAGAGCCTTCATTACCAACCAGTCGCATAACCAGAATGGCAGGCGCAGTGACCAAGAAACCCTGAACCATTCCTTTCAAACTTGCCAGTGCAAGGAATTTTTGCCATAAAGTGTGATATTTAAAGTAGACAAATTTCTTTTGAACAGGATTGACAAAATTACCTTTTGACAAAACAATGCAAGCTCCAATAGCAATAAAAAAGACTACCACGGTAATGAATTTATAACCGGAATTTACATCGAAAGTATAACCAAATAGCATTTTTCCATCAATACTTGCCAGAAATACACCAACAATTAACGGAACAACAATGCTCCAAAGCGAAAAGAAAAAGGATTCCAATCCAAAGAAATAATTTCGGTTTTGATCGTTTGTAGAATTAAGTGTAAGCAAATAACGGTTGGTCCAAAAGAAACCGGTGGATGCGCCCAATGCAAAACCAGCAATGCCCAGCTGAACTATCCCTAACGATTGCACAAACATCATTACCATTAATGAAATAGCAGTAAGAATGATTCCAAAACTATATAGCATGTTTACCTTAAAAATTTTGAGTAAAGCTCCATTCAGGACGGATGTACTCACTACCCCAACGTACATGCACAATTGATAAATGGCCACATACGATGAATTTCCGGTGTTTCGCATGATATATGCACCGACAAAAATCTCGATAATCGGCAATATAAGTGCATACAGCATATTGGTTACCAGTATTGTACGAACGTTCTTAGGCTGGGTTTTGAAGAATGCAAATTCTCCGGTCAATTTATTGGTCATCAGTTTTTCTTTAATGAGTTTAAAATTTCGGTAATAGAGAATTCGGCGCTACAAATCACTTCATCACTGGCTCCGTAGAATATCTTAATGGTGTCACCATTCACATAATGTCCATTTGTGAAAACTACATTCCCGAAAAATCCGGTTTGTTCATATTCGGCAATCGGTTCCATAATGGGTTCAATGCTACGGGCAAGTACTTTCGAAGGATCATTCAAATCGAGTAACAATGCTCCTAAGCAATAACGATGCTCCTCATTGGCACCGTGATAAATTTCCAACCAACCTTCGGAGGTTTTAATCGGTGCACCTCCTGCGCCCACACGTGCCGAATCCCAACTTCCTTCGCGGGTAATGGCTACACATTTGTGGTTTCCCCAATGCAACCGGTCGGGCGATTGTGCCAGCCAAATGTAATTTCCACCCAATTCGGGGCTACTTGGCCGGTGAAGTGCGTAATACATGCCGTTTATCTTTTCTTCGAATAAAGCACAGTCTTTATTATGCGGCGGGAAGATCATTCCTTTGCGGTCGAGCTGTTGAAAGTCTTTGGTGGCAATAAGACCAACGCCCACGGCTACCGACGACACTTCGGTGAAGCTGAGGTAAAAGCCATCTTCCATGGTAGCTACGCGGCAATCTTCGATGCCAAAAGCTTCTAAATCACCCTCGCCATAGATAGGAGGATAAGCAGGGTCTTCGTAGAAATGAATATCATCATCGCTACACACCAATCGCAGATACGATAATGTTGTTAAATAGTTTTTGCCTTTATAAAGAATGACACGTGGATCGGTGGCATCAAGTTGAGGGTCGTTTACATCAAAGCTAAGCACTTCAATTTTTCCATTGTTATAAATAGGAAAACTTATTTTGCCTTCAATTTGCTTCGGGCGTTCGGCTACGCGGAGTAGTAGCCATGTTTTTCCATTCATACGGAATACTCCCGGATTGAGAAGACAGGTAATTTCCATCCCATTTATTCCGGCTTTGAGATCACCGGGACGTAACAATGGATTTTTTATTGATCGTTTTGCGATATCCATAATATTGTATTTGTTTTAAGAATTCGAGGCAAATATATACCAAGCATTCACAGGAAAGGGTATCTTATTTCAACATTAAAGTACACATTTTTTACATTAATACAGAATGATACCTTTTTGATGAAAATATATACCTTTATCAAAATCTAATGAAGTCATATTATAGTATATTTGCGTAATCATAAGGCAAAATACCATTAAATGAGAAAAACACTGCTACTTTTTGGCATTCTGATTACGATCAGTTTACAAGCAAAAAAATACGATATTACGAATTTGACTAACAATGATGGACTCTCAAACAGCTCCATCAATACGATATTTCAAGATTCCAATGGACTTATGTGGTTTGGTTCCTGGGACGGACTTAATATTTATAACGGCAGGGAATTCAGCACATTTAAACCTGAACCGGGCAACGTACAAAGTATAAGCAATAATATTATACGCGATATTATTGAAGAAAGCAAAGATGTGCATTGGATTGCCACCGACAGAGGAATAAACTGCATGGATATGCGTAGAAAAACCTTTGAACGTTTTTTTGTAGATGCCGAATATCAAACTATATCCGGCGAACATTCTTTCTTAGTAGCAAAAAATAGTTCAAATGTTATTTTTGCGGGAATAAATGAAAAGGGACTATTCTTTTTCGACAATAAAAATCACCAATTTAAACAACTTTCTGCCGTAAAAAATTATCGGTTGAGAAAAATATTTTTTGATCAGGATGATAATCTATGGCTTTATACAGATGACAAGATATTGCTAAAGGTTGTTTTCAAAAAAGGGAAATCGCCAGAGCCTCAGATTGGCAATGTAGTAGAATTTAAGCATCTGATTAATATTGAATCGGTATTTTATAACTCAACCAACGAAATATGGATGCAATCGGGAGGAGGATTTTATTCCTACAAAATTTCCGAAGGTGTTTTAACCGGATATCATTTAGAATCCAGTGCAGGCTTAATTAAAGCAGCGCTTTTTATAGATTCCTACCAATTATGGGGAACTTCTAACGGGTTGTTTCGTTTTGATCCGAAGACAAAACAAGTTGAATCGGTAATGCCCAATATCTCTGTATTATCGCTTTGCCGTGGCACGCAACAAATTGTATGGGTTGGTACCGACATGCAGGGTGTGTGGCAATTATCTCCTTCGCGAGATTCATTCCGATCATATTCAGCTGAAAATATACCTTCATTTGGTAATAGCGCCGTACGTACTTTTTTTGAAGATCCAAACCAGATGCTTTGGGTAGGAACTAAAGGAAGTGGCATTTATACAGTTAGCCAAAACCCAAACAGTACGAAATCGGCAAACAACCAACACTTTACTACTTCAAATGGATTGCTAAGTAATTCGGTGTTCACCATTGTCAAAGGGCAGGAAAGTGAATACTGGATTGGAACTGATGGTCGTGGCATTAATTATTACGATATAAAAGCAACGAAAATTAAGACCTTGACTATTCCGGCAAATATTATTCAAAAAGTCAATCTTACTTCAGTGTATTCAATTTTACCAACTGACAAATCAACTTTATGGGTCGGGACAAGTGGCTATGGTATGTATAAACTTGAAATAGACAGAACTACAAATCCTTACTCAATAACAACCTATAAACAGTATATATTTGAGAAAAGCAAAAAATCACTAAGTAACAATATTGTATATTCAATTATAAACGACGATGCGAATCATTTGTGGATTGCCACCCGTGGTGGCGGTCTGAACAGATTCAATAAGAAAACAGAGACTTTCGAAACATTTAGGTTTTCATCCAATAATTCAGGTTTTATAAGCAGTGACGATGTGTTGTGCCTCTACAAAGACAAGTTGGGATATTTGTGGGCTGGAACCAGTATGGGGTTGAATAAACTGATACGTTACGACAAAGGCATTCCTGTTTTTACCCGATTTACTGAGAAAGAGGGAATGCCAAACAATACCATTCACGGAATTCTGGAAGACAAAGAACATAATTTGTGGCTGAGTACCAATAAAGGCATTGCCAAGTTGGTCAAAGATCGTAGCAGTTATCGTATTATCTCGTATTATCAGAAAGATGGACTTCTGAATAATGAATTTTCGGATGGAGCATTTTACGAAAGTCCATATACGCACCAGCTTTATTTTGGAGGAATTAGTGGATTCAATGTGTTTAACCCAATGGAAATTACGCATAGTACATATATGCCGTCCTTGTTGTTGGATGCATTTTATGTTGATAATGTAAACACCAATTTGTCCGATTATCTTAAATCAAAAAAAGATGGCGAAACACTCATTTTATCCTATAAAAACAAATCATTTAGCTTCCGATTTATTCCACTCGATTACCTTTCGGGATCGAAATGCGAGATTTCATATCTGCTCGATGGGTATCAGAAAGACTGGATTCATCTGGGTACTTCCAATACCATTGTATTCACCAATCTGCCCAAAGGTGATTATACACTTAAAGTGAAGTGCAGTAATGCTGATAAAATGTGGGATGATAATTACTATTCACTTACAATTAAGATGTTACCACCCTGGTGGGCAAGTAATATAGCCTATTTGTGTTATGTTATCTTGTTTATTTTGCTGATGCTTATTATAAAACGATTTGTAAAATATCAGTATACTATTCGGAACAATATTAGAATAAAAGAACAGGAAAAAGAAAAAATTGAGGAAATCCATCAGGCAAAATTGCGTTTTTTCACCAATATTGCCCATGAGTTTTCTAATTCCCTGACCTTGATTTATGGACCTTGCGAGCAATTGCTCCGAACCCATGCTTCGGATGGAGTTACCCGGAAATATATAAATATAATCAAGTCGAACTCCGAACGAATGCAGACCCTGATTCAACAGCTGATTGACTTCCGAAAAGCTGAAACCGGCCATTTAAAACTTGAAATTGAAAAGGTCGACATAACTGAGCTGGTCAGATTTGTCGTTGATAACTTCACGGACGTTTTGGAACAAAAAAGGATACATTTTAATATCTCATTTTCTGATATTGATATAATCTGGCAAACCGACAGAGGCAGTATTGAAAAGATTGTGTTCAACCTTATTTCAAACGCAGTGAAATACACGCCCGATGATGAACATATTGACCTAAGCATTGAAACAAGTAATAATCAGTTAATCATATCAGTAACAAATACGGGTGTAGGCATAAAACCTGAGTTTCAGAAAAACATCTTCGACCGTTTCGAAGTACTTGAACGCTTTGAAAAGCAAGTTTCCAAAGGATTGGATACCCGCAACGGAATTGGTTTGGCACTTTGCAAAAACATTGTGGAAGTCATGCATGGAACTATCGACGTGGAAAGCGATGGCGATACCTTCACCACATTTAAAGTGAAACTCCCAGAGCAAAATATGGATGAACAGCATTCTCCTGTTTTACATCCGAAAAGCCCTGCATTAAATGTTGCAATTGAGTTGAATGAAGAAAAAATGAAGGTAAAAGAACGCATTTCAACACCAGATGTTCAGAAAGAGGGACTGGTACTTGTAATAGACGATGAAAAGGAAATCAGAGAATTGCTGAATGACTTTTTGTCCGATAGATACGAAATTGCCGAAGCTGCGAATGGGCAGGAAGCCATTGAACTTATGCGTATAAGAATGCCGGTTATAATTATTTGTGATATAATTATGCCTGTAATGAACGGAGTGGAGTTTGTAAAGACAATGAAACAGCAGGAACTTACCCGACACATCCCGATTATTCTTTTGTCAACGAAGGGAACTGTCGAAAATCAGATTGAAGGGCTGGAGGTAGGAGCCGATGCCTATTTAAGCAAACCATTCCACCCCCGACATTTGGAAGCGTTGGTTGAAAATATGTTGCATCGCAACAAAGCCGTTTTGGATTACAGCGAATCGGCACATGCGGCTTTGGAGCAGTTCGAAGGAAAATTAATTCACAAGGAAGACAAAGAATTGATGTTGCTGATTACAAAAACTATTCAGGAACAAATAGACAACGAGGATCTTACACTCGATTTTATTGCTAATCAGACGGCACATAGCAAAATGCAACTATATCGGAAAATGAAAGAAATCACCGGACTTACTCCTACAGAATTTATTCGTACTTTGAGGTTAAAACAGTCGGAAAAACTGCTTAAAACTACCAACAAAACAGTTCAGGAAATTATGTACAATTGTGGTTTCAATAACAAGGCGTATTTCTATCGCGAATTTGCCAAGAAATACCATCTTACTCCCAAAGAATACAGGAATCAGAAATAGACCCTTGCTTTAATTTTGGCAGCGCTTTGCGGTTTTCTTATATTCTTTTTTTTGTACCAAATTAATTATCGGAATGTTTTTCATTTCGGCTTTTTTGTTGTTTATTGCCAGCCTGAAAAATTATTTTCAAAAAAAATCATTCGCACCGTAATATTTTTCTTTTACTTCCGTCTTTATTGTTGTATGGATGCAAGAGAATTTAATGCAATATTTTCAACACTTTCGGATAAACTTTTCCGAATGGCTAAGTCGATCTTAAAAGATACCGACGAGGCTAAAGATTCCGTACAGGAACTTCAGCTGCGGCTCTGGGAAAAACGCTCCATGCTAAGCGAGGCTGATAATAAGTTCACTTTTACGCTTAGAGCTATGCGCAATTTGTGTATCGACACCTTGCGCCGACAACAATATACCGAAACGTTGAATACTGATTTTGAAATACCCGGACAACATGAAAGCTATCTGTTGGATACCAAAGATTTGGCTAATTATGTAACCCTGCTCATTGATAAACTGCCAGAAACACAGCGAACAATCATCCGAATGCGTGATGTGGAAGAGCTGGAAATTGCTGAAATAGCGTTTATTACCGAACTTACAGAAAACACGGTACGTGTAAATCTGTCGAGGGCACGGGCCAAAATACGAACACAACTTTTAAAAGAATTAGAACCTTAAAAAGAAATAAACGATGATGAATAGAATAGATGAATTATTAGAAAAATATTATGCCGGAAATAGTTCCCTTTTGGAAGAAAAAGAACTGAAAACTTATTTCAATTCGGGGAATATAAACGCAAAATACGAAAAGTATTCGCCTATTTTCAGGGCAATTGAAAACGAAAAATCGGTAAGCTCTCCACAAAAAGAGGCATATACAATTAAGAGAATTCCTTTCCGTCGCCGGGCGTTGTATGCCGTGTCTGGCGTAGCTGCGGCTTGTTTGTTGGTGTTATCAGTAGTTCGTTTCCAGGGTTCTCAGGACGATTATATGATACTGAATGGTAAGCGGATAAACGATTCAGAAAAAGCGCGTGAGTATGCTAATGGCAAACTGGAGAAATCGCTCGGGGTTATTCACCGCAGTCTGGAAGCATACAAAGACAATGCAGCAGTTACCGAAAGATTAAATGAAATTGAAAGTCAACTAAAATAATATCAACTTACTAAAACAAAACAAATATGAAACGACTATTTTTTATTGTAGCAATGTTGCTCACGTTGGGAGCAATGGCTCAGGCACAGAATTTAAACGGCTTTTTTGAGAAATATGCCGACGACGAACGCTTTGCATACACCAAAATTGGGAAAGATATGCAAACACTGACACTGGAAATTACCACTTCGAGCAAAACATTGGCCGAAGCAGTTGAAAAAGAAATCCTGGAAGTGTTGAAAAAAGACAATTTCGAATTGGAAGTTGCCTCGCGCGACAAAGCTGAGCGTTCGTATATTTATTCTCGCCCCGGTATTCCAAAAGGTTCCAAGGAAACCGTTATTATCAACAAAGATAAAGGCGAAATCAATATCTTATGGACTATGGGAAAAGATAAAAAAAGCATGATGAATATGGGCGAGTTGCAAGGGTTGCAGGAACTGGGCGACTTACAATCGATGAATGAACTTAAAAGTTTGAAAAACATGCCGGATATAGAATAATAAAAAATATCAATTACTCATGATAAAAGCGGGAATGTCTTATTAGAAAGGCATTCCCGCTTCTTTTTTGTTACTCAAAATCCTACTTTTAAGGTAATTGCTGAACTGTTTCCTACATTAATGTAAGTTTTATGTGTGTTGCTTTATTGCCAATAAAAGTCAAATTGAGCCACATGCATTTTCTTATTGTTTTCTATTTGGGTGATGTTGTTTTGTTTAGCTCTGTACTATTTCAAAAATATGTTGTAAAACATGTAATGGCACGATAAATGAATACTGCCTCACTGAATTAGGTATAAAAAAGGAGGAGTTATGGCACACATTTTAGACGAAAGACAATTGCAAGTTTCGGTGGCTGGGACGAACGAGCGGACGATAGATTGCAACAAAGCCAGTCTGGCAGGAAGTGTGAGCCAACGTGCATGTGTGTTTTGCGGGTCACGGGTAGTGCTTTATCCAATTTCGGATGCGCTGCACCTGATACATGGCCCAATTGGTTGTGCGGCTTATACCTGGGACATTCGTGGGTCGCTTTCGTCAGGTCCGGAACTTCACCGACTTAGTTTTAGCACCGATTTGCAAGAGCGTGATGTGATTTTTGGCGGCGAAACAAAGCTGTATAATGCTGCTCTCGAACTAATCAATGCCCACAAACCCAAAGCGGCTTTTATTTATTCCACTTGTATTGTAGGTGTTATTGGTGATGATGTGGAACGTGCTTGTCGCATGCTCGAAGAAGAAACAGGCATTCCTGTTATTGCCGTTCAGGCTCCGGGATTTCAGGGTTCCAAAAAAGATGGTTACAAAGTGGCTTGTGAATCTATTTTTAAACTGGTGGGGCGCGTAAACAATCCTATTCCTGCCAAAAGTATCAATATTCTGGGCGATTTCAATCTGGCAGGAGAGCTTTGGATTTTACTTGATTATTATAAAAAAATGGGCGTTCACGTAAATGCAACCATTACCGGTGATGGACGTGTGGAAGCTATAAGCAATGCGCATAATGCAGCGCTTAATGTAGTTCAGTGTTCAGGTTCAATGAATTATCTGGCTAAATTGATGAAAGATGAATACAACATTCCTTCCATGCGGGTTTCGTATTTCGGGATTGAAGATATGAGCGATGCGCTGTACGATGTGGCTCGTTTTTTTAAAGATGATGACATGATGGATAAAGCCCGTGAACTGGTAAAAGAGGAAATTTCGCGCATGATGCCGGCGCTGGCTTGGTACAAAGAACGACTGACAGGGAAAAAGGCTGCAATTTACGTGGGTGGTGCATTTAAAGCTATTTCATTAGTTAAAGCACTTCGACTGATTGGTGTTCAAACTGTTATAGTAGGTTCGCAAACCGGAACGCCCGAAGATTATGAGTTAATAAAACAGCTTTGCGACGAAGGTACTATCATTGTGGACGATTCGAACCCGGTAGAACTTTCGCATTTTGTGAAAGAAAAGCAAGCGGATATTTTTATTGGCGGTGTAAAGGAACGACCTATTGCACATAAAATCGGGCTCGGTTTCTGCGACCACAATCACGAACGAAAAGAACCCCTTGCCGGTTACGAAGGCATGATAAACTTTGCCAAAGAAATATATGCTACGGCAATGAGTCCTGTGTGGAAATTTACAAAATAACCTCTCCCCAGCCCTCTCCAGAGGAGAGGGGGAGTGCAGGGAATAAATGTTGCGAAAGTATGAAGATTTGCAAAAAACAATTTAATTAGAAACTTAATGGTACAGCAAAATAATATTAATAGCTCAGTTCCCTCTCCTTTGGAGAGGGTTAGGGAGAGGTCGAGTTTTGTTTCCACCCGTAACTCCTGCAAACTTTGTGCACCACTTGGAGCATCGTTGGTTTTTAAGGGAATTGAAGGTTGTGTGCCATTGATACATGGCAGTCAAGGTTGTGCTACTTACATTCGCCGGTACATGATAAGCCATTACAAAGAACCTGTGGATATTGCATCAAGCAACTTTAGCGAAGAATCGACAATTTACGGTGGTAGTCGCAATTTTATAACGGGAATCAATAATATTATCAAGCAATATAAACCCAAAGTTATTGGCATAGCTTCCACCTGTTTGTCCGAGACTATTGGCGAAGATATTCCGGGACATATACATAACTACAAAGAAGAGAACGAGAATACTGGCGTAAAACTGCCGACTTTTATTCATGCTTCAACGCCAAGTTATTGCGGCAGTCATGCCGAAGGATTTCACAATACAGTATTAGCAACCATAAAATCGTTAGCCGAGTTTGAGAATGTTCGTAACAAAATAACCCTGTTGCCCGGAATGGTATCGCCTGCTGATATTCGGTATTTGAAAGAATTATTGGAAGATTTTGGAATTAAATTTACACTTTTCCCGGATTATAGCGAAACATTAGACAATGAATATACTGCCGAATATCAGTTGATTCCTACAGGAGGGACAACCATTCACGACATACAACGCATAGGTAATTCGAAAGCTACAATTGAGTTTGGTGCAAGTTTCAACAAAAGTTTTTCGCGACTGAAAGACAAAAACTCAGTACAAACGGCCGGAGAATGGCTAGAATCTGCTTACTATATCAAAAATCACCAAATGCCTCTTCCCATAGGCATTGAAGCAACCGACAAATTTATCGAAGTTTTGAAAACAGTTTCGGGAAAAGAATTGCCCGAACAACACCGCAAAGAACGTGGACGGTTGGTTGATGCTTATATTGATGCACACAAATACGTTTTTGGTAAAAAAGCATTGCTTTACGGCGAAGAGGACTTTGTAACCGCCATTGCCGATTGGTGTAAAGAAATTGGTGTTGAGCCATTTTACATAAAAGGAGCTGATTTTGAAACACTAAAAGAAAAAGCCGATGAATTTCAACCGGATTTTTTGTTGGGGAATAGCAAGGGTTACTACATTGCCCGTGAACGAAAAATACCCCTGATACGTGTCGGCTTCCCTATTCACGACCGTTTTGGAGCTAATCGTATGCATCATATCGGATATCGCGGTACTCAGGAGCTGTTTGACCGCGTAGTAAATGCATTAATAGAATATAAACAAGAAAATTCACCGATAGGGTATAAATATTTGTAAAGCCCCCTAAATCCCCCGAAGGGGGACTTTAAGATAAGATTAGTAATGAATTTGAAAAAAATAATCATTATGAGTGAAAAAATGAATAGTATATCGGAATCGTCTTCGAACCCCCTTTCGGGGGGCAGGGGGGCATCTCATCCTTGCTTCGATAAAGAAGCCAAACACACCAATGCCCGTGTGCATTTACCGGTAGCTCCAAAGTGTAATATCCAATGTGGTTACTGTAATCGCAAGTTCGATTGTGTGAATGAAAGTCGCCCCGGTGTTACTTCGTCGGTGTTGAAACCCTATCAAGCGGTGGAGTATCTGAAAGATTTGAATAATCGGATAGAAAATCTGGTAGTCATTGGCATTGCAGGTCCCGGTGATCCATTTGCCAATGCGGAAGAAACACTCGAAACTATGCGTCGTGCCAAAGCAGAATTTCCTGAAAAAGTTTTCTGTCTTTCTACCAATGGATTAGAACTTGAACCGCATATCGACGAAATTGCTAAATTAGGTATTTCGCATGTAACAATAACCATCAATGCAGTTGATCCTACAATCACGGCCAAGGTTTACAAGTGGGTGCGCTATAACAAACATATTTATCGTGGACTAGAAGGAGCAACTATTTTGTTGGAACGTCAGTTAGCCTGTATTCCAAAATTGAAAGCTGCCGGAATTGTTGTGAAAATAAATTCAATTGTTATTCCGGGAATCAACGAAGATCATATTCCTGAAGTTGCAAAAAAATGTGCTGAACTTGGAGCTGATGTTATTAACTGTATTCCATTGATTCCAACAGCCGAAACTGATTTTGCAGACTTAATTGAACCTGATGCTAAAATGGTTTTTAAAGTACGCACGTTGGCATCTGAATTTTTGCCCATCATGAGTCATTGCTCACGTTGTAGAGCCGATGCTGCGGGATTGCTGGGTAAGGATTTAAGCGAAACACATGTATTGTTGAAAGAATATTCTACCCGCCACGAAATTGATACCGATCGTCCGTATGTAGCTGTGGCTACCAACGAAGGTCTGCTGGTTAATCAGCATTTGGGAGAAGCAAGTTCGTTGCATATTTTCCGCAAGACTCCTAATGGATTTAAGTTTGTGGAAATGCGCGAAACACCTCCAACAGGTGGTGGCGACCGTCGCTGGTTGGATATGGCTCGCCTGTTGGTCGATTGCCGTGCAATTCTGGTAAGTGGCGTAGGCGAAAATCCAAAAACGATGCTGAATTCCTGCAAAGTACATGTGGTAGAAATGACGGGGCTGATTGATGAAGGTCTCGAAGGCGTTTACAACAATAAAGTGATTCGTTCCATAGCTAAACCCGATGCTTTTAAATGTGGAAGTGGCTGCAAAGGTAACGCACAGGGATGTGGATAAATACATTGACAATTAGACCATTTACTATCTACCATTATAAGAAGTGGTACTAATAAATAGTAAATGAAAAAATAGTAAATTTAAAAAATATAAAGATGAAAAAACCTCAGTACCTCATTTTGGTATGTAACTCGTACCGCGTAGCAGGCGATGCTCAGGGAGCATGCAACAAAAAAGGAGCAACTTCATTGCTTCAGTACATAGCCGAAGAAGCATCTGATCGTGGATTGGATGTAGTAGTAACAACAACTGCTTGTCTGAACGTTTGTTCGCAGGGGCCGGTGGTGGTAGTGCAACCGAACAACTTTTGGTACGGTGGAGTAACCGGCGAAGATGTAATTGATGAAATTCTTGATGCACTCGAAGAAGGCGAGTTGTGTGAGAAGTATTCGATAGCAGATTAAAGGAATTTACAATTAAACCATTTACTATTTACCATTTAAATAGTAAATGGTAAATGAATAAATAGTAAATAATATGGAACCATACTTTATCGACACCACCCTTCGCGATGGCGAACAAGCTCCGGGCGTTGTTTTCTCTTTAAATGAGAAAATTAGGATTGCTGAATTGCTTGATGATGTGCGTGTTCCTGAAATTGAAATTGGAACTCCTGCAATGGGTGAGAAGGAGATAAATGATATTCGGACTATTTGCAAACTGGGTTTTGATTTTAAAACATTGGCTTGGTGTAGAGCTAATAAAACCGATATTTTGTGTGCAACAAAAGCCGGAACAAACGGAATTCATCTTTCGTTCCCGGTTTCAACGGTTTTGATGCAGGTTATGGACAAAAGTTCCGAATGGATTATGCTTAACTTGCGCGAAATGATTAAAACTGCTTCCGATAAATTTGAATATGTTACAATCGGAGCACAGGATGCCTCTCGTGCCGAGCTTTCATTTTTAAAGGAGTTTGTTTCGGCAGCTTCCTCGTTTGGAGCTTCACGTGTTCGGTTGGCCGATACGGTGGGTGTGCTAAACCCAATGACAACTTTTGATCTTATTTCAAATATCAGAAGTATTGATACGAATATTCCGCTCGAAATTCATGCACATAATGATCTGGGAATGGCCACAGCCAACACCCTGGCGGCTTTTATGGCTGGCGCAAATTGCCTGAGCACGACAGTGAACGGGTTAGGTGAACGGGCAGGAAATGCTCCAATGGAAGAAGTAGCTATGGCATTGGAAATGAGTGCGAAAGTGAATTGCGGATTACGAACAGAAAAATTCCAGGAGATATGCAGTTATGTTTCATCAGTGTCGAATAGGATCATCAATGAAAGTAAACCAATTACAGGTAAAATGGTATTGTCTCACGAAAGTGGTATTC
>Ga0209373_10002923_pt1 | contig 16418 bp, 13 predicted proteins | sample Higcelweek5metaG_FD_187173 | JGI IMG/M metagenome (GOLD analysis project Ga0209373, IMG submission 187173) | Freshwater pond sediment microbial communities from the University of Edinburgh, under environmental carbon perturbations - High... | ecosystem: Environmental > Aquatic > Freshwater >... | reverse complement strand
TGACCTGACATCTAGTTGAATTTCTTTAATTTCAGCAATTACATTATCCATTACTGCGGCCATTTTACGGTGCATAATTGCTGGATCATTGCCCTCGACAAAATGAGGATGATAACCGTAACCAACCAATAAATTGGTCAACTCTTCTTCACTAATTCGTGCCAGAATTGTTGGATTGGCAATTTTGTAACCGTTCAGGTGAAGAATGGGCAACACTGCCCCATCGTGTACCGGGTCGAGGAATTTATTGGAGTGCCAACTTGCTGCCAGCGCACCAGTTTCAGCCTCGCCATCGCCAATAACACAACAGGCAATCAGATCGGGGTTGTCGAAAACAGCACCATAAGCATGAACCAGTGAATAACCGAGTTCGCCACCTTCGTGGATGGAGCCAGGAGTTTCGGGGGCTACATGACTAGGAATTCCACCAGGGAACGAAAACTGTTTAAAGAGTTTTTTTATTCCAGCTTCGTCTTGTGAAATATCGGGGTAAACTTCGCTGTAAGTACCTTCGAGATAAGTGTTGGCTACCAAAGCCGGGCCACCATGTCCGGGGCCAGCAATGTAAATCATGTTCAAATCGTGTTCTTTAATCATGCGGTTCAAATGCACATAAATAAAGTTCAATCCCGGTGTAGTTCCCCAATGCCCCAACAATCGGGGCTTAATGTGTTTGAGTTCCAACGGCTCTTTCAATAGTGGATTGTCGAGCAGATAGATTTGCCCCACCGATAAATAATTAGCTGCACGCCAGTAGGCATCAATGTTTTCAAATTCTTCGTTTGTCAATTGTGGCAAAACGGTCAGTTTATTTTCGCTCATAATCGTTTGATAATGATTTGTTCTAATATCAAAGTGTCTTCGGTGAATTTCCGTATCCCATCGGCCAGTTTTTCGGTGGCCATGGCATCTTCGTTCATCAGCCAACGGAACTTCTTTTCATCCAATTCCATTTTTTCAATGGCTACATCATTGGCCCTTTCGGCTAATAACTTTCGTTCAAGCATACCTTCATTTTCTTTGAGTTCAGCAAGTAATTTTGGCGAAATGGTCATCAAGTCGCATCCCGAGAGTTCGGTTATCTCGCCAATGTTTCGAAAACTGGCGGCCATAATCTCTGTTGAATACCCAAATTTTTTGTAGTAATTGAAGATGTTCTTCACCAATAGAACACCAGGTTCCATTGGCGAAGTGTAGTTTTTGTCGTCGCTGTTTTTCAAATGCCAGTCGAGAATGCGGCCTACAAATGGCGAAATGAGTTGAACTCCTGCTTCGGCACAAGCTATGGCCTGAGGCATCGAAAAAAGCAACGTAAGGTTGCAGTGAATACCCTCTTTGGTTAGCTGTTCGGCTGCTTTTATCCCTTCCCAAGTCGATGCTATTTTGATCAGCACCCGCTTGCGATCGACCTTAACAGCTTCGTACATCGAGATGATTTCTTGTGCTTTTTTGATTATCCCATTGGTGTCGAACGAAAGCCGTGTGTCGGTTTCGGTTGAAATACGGCCGGGCACAATTTTTAGAATTTCGAACCCAAAATCGACAATTAGCTTATCGAGTGCCAACACTACCTGTGTTTTATGTTTTGACGATTGCTGCTTTGCGTAACTTACTGCCCCGTCAATCAATGACGCGTTTTTCTGTTCGTTTGCCGATGCCAATATTAGCGAAGGGTTTGTAGTTGCATCAACAGTCTTGAATGACCTGATCGATCCAAAATCGCCCGTATCGGCAACTACTTTTGTTTGTGTTTTAAGTTGTTCAAGTAAGTTCATACCTTCAATATATTTTGTTAAAGTTTAGTTTTTTTAACTCAAATCAGTTACATAACGTTGCAATAATCTTACATTAATCACACTTTTTGTTATTGAATTTCAATAAATTATCATTTAGATGCTCAGTTTCATAGTTTCCATGTTTATTCAGTTACCTTTAGAAAATGAGGAAACTAAAAATTTACCTTTTCGCTCTGCTCTTGCCCGTTTTAAGCTATGGCGGACAACTTGAATTGAATTCGGTTAAAGAGGTGAAACTGGATTTTTATTCTGAATTGAATTTGCAAAACATTGGGCTCTCAAAAGAAGTTTTCGATTTAGCTATTAAGGGGTTGAGCAAGCTCGATGTGAACGGAAAACTCCAAAATGCTACCATTGTTACTATTGCCGACTACTCGCAATCGAGCAACAAAAAACGGTTGTATGTTATCGATTTAAAAAACAAGAAGTTGCTTTTTAATACTTATGTAGCTCATGGTCGAAACACGGGCGAAGAGTATGCCAAATCGTTTTCGAATGTTGAAGGTTCGTATAAAAGCAGCTTGGGTTTTTACGTTACCGAGAAGCCGATTACTGGCTCGCATACTGGTTATTCGCTATTGCTTCGTGGGGTTGAAAAAGGGTTTAACGATAATGCCCAGAAGCGGGAAATCATTATTCATGCAGCCGATTATGCCACCGAGAATTTCATTAAGAAATACGGAAGGTTAGGCCGAAGTTATGGTTGTCCGGCGTTACCTCCCGAGTTGAATAAAGCAATTATTGAAGCGATAAAAAACGGAACATGTTTGTTCATTTATAACCCCAATAATAATTACTTGTGTGCTTCAGCATTACTTAATTAGCCCATACACGTCGGGCAAAAAAGTAACGTTATTTCCTTCAACTGTAACAGGCGAATAGATAATGAAGACCGGAACTTTTTGTGGAAGTTCAATCTTCTTCGACTCAGTATCTTTCTTTCCTGTTTTCAATTCTTCTATGTCGAGTTTTCCACGTAGTAAGCTCTTTGCTAAATCGATAGGTTTTTCCAGTCGGATACAGCCATGGCTCAAAAAGCGATAATCTTTTTGAAACGCGCTTTGTAAACTTGTGGAATGCAGATAGATGCTATATGGATTCTGTAAATCGAATTTCAACACACCTAAAGCATTTCTTGCACCAGTAGATTGGCGGAAAAAGTAAGGGAAATTCTTCGCGGTATATTCCAACCAGTCTAATTCCGATTCATCAACTTCAACTCCTTTTGCATCAACCACGGCTAAATTGTTGTTTTCTAAGTAGATTTCATCTTTCTGCACTTTAGGTAAAATTTCTTTAACTGCAATTGAATGAGGTACATTCCAAAAAGGGAAAGTCACAATGGTTGCAATGTAAGAGGCAATGGTTGGTGTTGGCGATTTCTTGCGGCCAACAACAGTGCGCATCTGTATCGACAATTTATCGGCACGGTAATAACGGGCTACCGTTTCGGGTATGTTCACCACAATGTATTCCGAATGACCATTCACAGCTAAATACCTATGGTAGTTCATGGCTTCGATGACCGATTTATATTTCAGGGTATCAGTCGGCGTGATCGAATCGTTCAGGAATTTTCGCAAAACCTGATAGTCTGTATTTTTGCAGTCGAGCCTAGCAATCATTTTTTTGGCTGTTTCGCTTGGATTAGCATTCAGCAATAAATTTACATAAACCGAATCGCGTGCAACTGTTACTTCATCGTAATCGAAATGTACTTTGCCTTCTTGAAGTTCTTTGATGAAATTCAAGACCAAAGCGGTTAGTTGCTGATCGGCTCCATTACGTACCGAACTGGTGATTTTGTTTTTATTGAGCAACGCGGTTCGAATAAAATCGATTTGCGTTTTCTCAAAGGCAATGCCATACTTATTGGCCGATTCCAATTCAACAAGCCACTCTTTTGCCTTCGTTGTGCTTTTTTTTGAAGCAAACCAAAAGCTGTTTTGATGGTTCAGCTCGTAAAACTGTTGAGCCATTGGGTTATCGGTATGGATAACCATTGTTAAAGGTTTCTTTGCGCAACTTGTCGCAAAAAACAAGATTAACACGCAATACATCAGGTATTTTCTATTTAAGTTCATATCCTATTCTTTTTCATTAATGGCATCTTCCTTTTTCTGCTCAGCGGCTTTCTCTTTCCGCTTAAAATAGCCTTTCAACAGAAAGTTCTCCTTGGCCGCATTCATGTTTTCATCTAAACCCTTGCTGCTGCTTCTCAGGTTCTTAATTGTCAAGTCAATGTTTCGGGCAATTGTGGTATCTTGTATTAATTTACCGAGTGTTCCCTTACCCGAGTTCACTTTAATCATAATTTCGGCCAATTCATTTGTAATGATTTCGGCATTTTCGGCAGTTACCTGCAAACTCGCCATAATTGCATCGGTTTCAACAGGTTCTTTCGATTCAACATGCTGACCATCTCGAGCCATTGGGGCTGCTTCGCTCCCTTGAGAAATCACCATTATTTTGTCGCCGATTATTCCGGCAGAACCTATGGCGGCCTGACAATCGTTTTTAATGAATTGCTGAGCACTTTTCTTTACAAGCAAATCGACCTGAACGGTTGAGTCGTTTATTATCTTGATGTTATCGACCGTGCCCACGTTTATTCCTGAGAAACGGATGTTGCTTCCAACTTCCAATCCACTCACATTACGAAAGTTGGCAGTGAGTTTAAACACTGGGGTCGAACATGTTTTTTGCTTTCCAATTATGAAAAGGGCAATTGAGAATATCGCTATTCCAATGATAATGAACAATCCTAATCGTACTTTGAACTTGGGTTTATTCGTTTCCATAGTTATTAATCTTTAAAGAATGATTTAATGAAGGGATCGTCGGACTTTTCATAATCTTCGATTTTTCCGTCTTTGTAAACTTCACCTTCATGCAACATCACCAAACGGTTAGCTGTGGCACGTGCACATTCAATGTCGTGGGTAATAATGATGGATGAAGTTTTGTATTTCTTTTGTACTTCGTTGATCAACAGGCTAATTTCGTCGGAAGTAACCGGATCGAGACCTGTGGTTGGTTCATCGTAAAGCATAATTTTAGGGTCAATAATAATGGTTCGCGCCAAGCTGATCCGTTTTCGCATTCCGCCCGACAGTTGCGATGGCATTTTGTTCAAGGCATCGGCTAGACCAACGTTTTCCAACACTTCGGCTATTTTTTCGTCCATCTCTTTCTGTGGCATGTTCTTTTTTATTCGGCGTAAAGGAAATTCAAGATTTTCTTTAACGGTCATTGAATCGTAGAGTGCTCCGCTTTGAAACAGGAAGCCAATTTTTTTCCTCAATTCCGATAATTCATCTCGTTTTAAAGAACTTACATCTTCGCCCAGTACACTTATTTTTCCCTCGTCGGGGTTCAATAAATGCACAATACATTTTATTAGCACCGATTTTCCCGATCCCGATTTCCCAAGGACTACAAGGTTTTCGCCATTGAAAAGCTGAAGCGAAACGTTTTTTAGTACCTCCTGATTGCCAAAGCTTTTCTTGAGATTGCTGATTTCCACAACCGCTTTATTGTTGCTTTTTTCAGTATTTGATATGTCTCCAATTTGTTCCATTTTCTAACATCTAATGTCTAGCGTCTAATATCTTGATACTTGTGTCTTGTGTCCTGATACTTGATTCTCAAACAAGCATATCCGTAATTTGCACAGCAATCATATCTACAATAATCACTAACAATGAGGCCAATACAACTGCTGAATTAGCTGCAATGCCTACGCTCTCGGTTCCACGTCCGGCATTGTAGCCTTTGTAGCATCCCACCAGACCGATCACAGCACCGAAGAAAACAGTTTTGATAACCGCTGGAAGAAAGTCGATAAGCTCAAAGAACTTGAATGCTTGAGCGAAGAACAGAACAAAAGTCACGTCGCCTTTGATGTTGACACCAATCCAACTTCCAAAAATGCCCCATGCATCGGCATATAATACCAACAATGGCAACATTAGAGTGGCAGCTAAAACCCTTGTGACAACTAAAAACCGCATCGGATTTGTTGATGAAACTTCCATGGCATCAATTTGTTCGGTTACTTTCATCGAGCCCAGTTCGGCGCCCATGCCCGAGCCAATTTTGCCGGCACAAATAAGAGCGGTAATTACTGGGCCAATCTCCCTAATAAGCGAAATGGCCACCATTCCGGGCAAAAGTGTAACCGCGCCAAAATTGTCGAGAATTGGTCGCGACTGAATTGTTAATACCAAACCCATTATGGCTCCGGTAATTGAAATAAGTGGTAGTGACTTATATCCAATTTGATAGCACTGACGAAGAAACTCTTTGAATTCAAAATCGTGCGAAAAGGTTTCTTTTATCGTACGCAATGTGAATAAAATGAAATTGGCAACCTCTATTAAAAAGACATTTGCTATTTCCGTTTTATCAAAAGTTTTTTCGCTGAGCTTGATTGTTGCATTCCTTATGTTCGGAATTACTTTAACACGATTTATGCTTTTCATATTATTTTGATAGTAAAAGTCATCGCGTTTCGAATTTCGAAAACGATGACTCTTTATTCTTTGGCTCTATTAAAGTGCTTCAATTAACTTGTGCAATTCTTCTTTTGTTTTGCCTAGTTTCACTTGAAGTCGCCCTAACATTTCCTCTTTTTTGCCTTCAACAAACAAAAGATCATTATCGGTAAGGGTCGCAAATTTCTGTTTAAGCTTGCCTTTTTGTTCGTTCCAGTTTCCACCTAATTCTGTAGTATTCATGGTTTCTAATTGTTAATTGTGAATGAGTTTTCACTGTATAAAGATGGTTTCAAGTACATTAATTTGTGTTACAGAAATAATTGGAAGAGTTACATGATTCACATGTTAGTGCTTAAAGCTAGGTTGATAATTTTGGATAGCTAAAATTGCACACAAAATCGAATAATATTCGAATATATATGAAAAAATAGCTATTTTTGTGATCAGATGAATGAGTTAGTACAATACGGAATAATACCCATAAGCTACAATATTGTTGCTGAATCGTTGAGCGATTACAACTCGCCAAAAGATAAGGTGAGCCGGATGCAGCAACAGGGGCAGCTTATCAGGCTAAAGAAGGGTGTTTTTGTGGTGGCTCCCGAAGTTTCGAATAAGACTCTTTCGAAGGAGTTGATTGCCAATCACCTGTATGGTCCTTCGTATGTTTCGTTGCAAAGTGCATTGGCTTATTATGGCTTAATTCCCGAACGGGTTCACCTAATGCGGTCGGTAACAATTAAGAGAGCGCGGAATTTCACAACACCTTTGGGCGAGTTTGAATATTTGACCATGCCTGCACCGTATTATTCTTTAGGTATTAGGCAGTTGGTGTTTGGTGAAGAGTATTCATTCTTAATTTCTTCTCCCGAAAAGGCATTGGCCGACTTAATTATTGCGACTTCTGGATTGCGCATTCAGTCGGCAAAGGCAATGCGAGAATATTTGTTCGAAGATTTGCGCCTCGATTTTGATGAACATGAAAATTGGGATGCGAATATTTTAAGAGAATGTATCGAAAATGGGCGCAAGAGAAGAGAACTTGGTTTTTTATATGAAGTTTTAATAAATGGCTGAGATGTTTAACCAAATGATGTCGAGGTACGAATATCGTACAAAGGAGGAAGAACTGAATACGCTGCACGAAGTGATGCAGCAAGTTGCATTGGCAGGTCTTTATCGGGGTGGCTTTTTCACGAAGGCTGCTTTTTATGGCGGAACATGCCTTCGGATATTTCACAAACTACCACGTTTTTCGGAGGATATGGATTTTTCGCTATTGCAAAAGAACGAGTTGTTCAATCTTGAAGATTATTTTGATTCCGTAATCGAGGAATTCAAGGCTCTTGGTCGGGAAGTTACAATAGAACGAAAACAAAAGAAAATTGAGACTCCAATTGAATCGGCGTTTTTAAAAGATAGCACGGAAATTTATAATGTAAAATTTCAGACGGATCGAACTGTAAAAATCAAAATTGAAGTTGACAAAGATCCTCCATTGTTGTTTAAAACCGAGAATAGGTTGCTGTTGCATCCATTTTCATTTATGACAAATTGCTTCACGTTGCCCAATTTGTTTGCGGGGAAAATGCATGCTCTTATCTTTCGGAAGTGGCGAGGCCGAGTTAAGGGTCGCGACTGGTTTGATTTTGAATGGTATGTGCGAAATAATATAAAATTGAATTTCAATCATTTCAAGGAGCGGGCTGCACAAAGCGAAAACGACGCATCGATGCGGAACCTGTCACGCGAGGACTTTATAAAGCTGTTGAAAGAAAGGTTGGCTTCAATAGATATCAATCTGGTGAAAGAAGACATTAGGCCATTTCTTAAAGATCGAACTATGATGGATATTTGGTCAACAGAGTATTTTTTGCAATTGGCAGACATGATGGACTTTGAGTGAGTTAAGGAATAACTACCCAATTGCCACTTTTGTTTGAGCCAACCCTTTTTATCTGGCCATTGAACTGCATCCTTTTTAAGTGTCTTTCTACAGTTCTGCTCGATACATTTAAGTAATTGGCTATTTCTGGAATAGTTACTTTGCCATTATGCTTGATCATTGCAATAATTTCTCCCGACATTTCTCCCGACATTTTTTCTGTGCGCATTTTCAAAACTATGGAATCGAATTCTACCAAGTATTCTGGTTTTGAATTATTATAGGCAAACCAGTTGCTTTCGATTTTGTCAAATCCAAAACCTGCATTCTCAGCTAACTTTACCATTCTGAAAAGTTTGGCAATTACAGGGTTGCGGGGAAGCGAAATGTCTTTTGTTTTTAGAACGGATACCCAATGGCCACGTTAAGTAACATGTTGTCGGTATTTCCGAAAATCAATAAGAGAAGATAAACTAAGGCAGGTTAGCTATTTAAGGTATTCCTTAATTTGTTGTTCAAGAATGGGTAAGTATTTATTTACAATCAGCCAAATAACATCTGCTGAAACACTATCGTAACCATGAATAATTCGGTTTCGTGTATCTACAATTTTGCGTGAATCTGTAATTGGAAAATTCGGGTCTGTCTTTAATATCCGATCCATTGCTTCACCAATAATTTCAATGTTGCGTTCAATGGCCTTTCTTGTTTTTAAATCCTTTTGAAATTGGAAGAAATCACGTTTCGTGGGTAAAAAATCGTAAATCTCAGTAATCGACAGTTCAATATCCTTTAAGCAAGCCTTAATGTCGTATATTTTATCATTTTGCATAAACCAGAAATTTTGAGCTGTCAATGTTATCACGGATAAATTGATTCTTAATTGCCTTATTTTCTAATAAATCTATTGGCCTTTTAAATAAATCTTGTAGTGCAAATTTTAAGTTGAAATAGTTGTCGGCATATTCAAAAGGGTCAGATGAATCGATGTCTACCACCAAATCGATGTCGCTTTTCTCATTAAATCTATCGGTTAACACCGATCCAAAAACATACAACGATTTCACCTTGTGTTGTTGACAAAGGTTTTTCAAGGTAGTGGTATAATTGTCTAGGTACATGCTCCAAAATTTTATCCAAATTTATAAAATCTAACTGATTTTCCACCTTGGCAGAATTCACAGGAAATCTTAGAACGGATACCCAATGGCTACGTTAAGTACCATGTTGTCTTTTCGCCAGGCGGTGTTTCCGAAGTCGATTTTATTGGTGACCCAGTGGTTGTTTTCTTCCTCCCACGGTTTGCGCAAAGGCACAGCTAAATCGAACCGCAAAACAAAAAACGAAACGTCGATGCGTAAGCCCAGTCCTGCCCCAACGGCCAGCTGATCGGTAAATCCTGAGAACGAAAAGGGAGTTCCAATTAACGACGGATTCGATTTAAGCAGCCAAACATTCCCAGCATCGGCAAATATAGCCCCTTTGAAAAATTTGAAAATCGCAAAGCGGTATTCGGCATTCATTTCCAACTTAACATCGCCACCTATTTGCAAAAAACCTTGTGTGTTAGTGTCCTGAAAATAGTTGCCCGGGCCAACCGAGTTGATCTGAAATGCGCGTATACTGCTTGGGCCTCCACTGAAAAACTGTTCGGAATAAGGCATAATTGATGAGTTTCCAAAAGGTTTCGCAACGCCTGCAAAAGCCCTCAAGGCCAGTTTATTCCTGCTTTTAAGGTTGTAGAACACCCTACTTTCGACACTCAGTTTTGCAAACTGCGAATAAACCGAGCCTGCTACTGTTGCCGGATTTTCGGACGAAATTGGATGCCCGCCAATAAGGGTTGCCAACGAAAGGGCATTCCCTGCCAGTTCCGATTTTACCCGAACAAATAAATGCACCTTTTTACCCTCAAGCATCTTCTCGTTGAAGGTAAACGAGTAGCTTCCACCGGCAATAAATTGTTCTTCGTAGCTTTTCTTAAGGAATGGATTAGACTCCAATAATTCGGTAAATTTTGCCGATTTATTTCTTATAGATGAATAACTTACATCAATTGGGTTCAGTTCGTGTTCTATTCTGATGTCTTTTTTCCACAGGTAGCCAAAGGCCGTTTTGAAGGTGCGCATGTCGAAATAACTGACCTTCTTTATAAAGTTATACGAGAGTAAAACGTGGGTTTTGGGAAGAAAGATGCTATTCGTTTTTTCAAGATGAAACGGAACGATAAAGCGTGGAAATGTAAGTTCAGCTTGTGGATTATACGAATAGGTGTACAAGTTTTTATTGTTTCCGCTCAACTGAGCTTCGTAGGTGCCTGCCAGTTTAAGGTTTAGCAATTCGGCACCTTTAAAGGCATTCCTGTTTAAGACGCTTAAATTTAGCCGCGGCCCTGCGTAATTGTTTGATTTTGAAACCACATCAATCTCTGTTCTGAAGGAAAATTTGCTCATGGGCGTTAATAAAATGGTTGCATCCAATAACCCGGGCAACGAGTCGGCGTTCTCGGAAAAGGAAATTTGCACCAGTTTGAAGTAACCCATCGACATTAATCGGTTCAAGGTTGTGGTATATTTTAAGCGCGAAAATTCCTCGCCTTTTCGCAAATAAACCGATCGGGCAATTACGCTTGGCCTAACCTTCATTCGGGCTTCGCGCCCCATGAATATAACATCATCGACCATGATGGTGTCCTTTGAGTTTCGTCTAATCCTCTCATTTAGCGAGGAATTTTGATTGATCATCACCTTGTTGATGCGGTAAACGGTTAGCGCGTTTCGGGGGATGCTGTCTTTTAGCGTAAGGTGGAACGACACTGTATGATCGGTTGCCGAAGTATCGGCTTTGAAAAGCAAATAATCGGGGTTGAAATAGTAATACCCCTTGTTTTTCAGTGCCTCATCGAGGCGAATTCGTTCGTTTTTAAGGTTGTCGAGATTATAGTTGGCTCCAACTTTCACCAACGAATGACCTTTTTCTTCGCCAATAATTCGACTGATACTATCGTCTGAAATTTCATAAATCAGCTCTTTAATTTTGTAGCGTTGATGCACATGGCTGGTGTATATAACTCTGGCCGAATGTTTCTTTTCAACAATTTCGGCTTCGGTAAAGCTGTTGAAAATGCCCATATTGAAAAGTTTCGCATCGATAATGGCCGCAGTTGCCCCTGGTTTTACATGACTAATAAGCACTGGAGCTTCGCCTTTTCTTCGCATCCATTTTTGAAGTTTGCTGTGGGGATTTTCAGTGGCTGCATTGTACAACAATAGTTTTGGCCGCATCCCTAAATAGCTTTTATTGGGTTGAGGACGAACAGCTTCTTCGACCGCACTTCGAATGGTTCGTTTATTGATTTTTTCTGCTGATTCTAACTTGATTTTGGCACCCACATAAAGTTTCTCGCCCTGAGGCAAATGCCGTGTGCCGCTGCAAGCTGCCAATAAAAGGCATGCAAGAATGAGTAGTATGTTGTTAAAAAATTTCATTGATTCCTATCTAATTGAATTATTGTTGAATCTCTTCTGGTTCGTTGCGAATTGAACAGCCTTTTCCATCGGTTAAAATCGCGCACATAAACCACTCCAACTCCAGTTTCAACCAGCTGACCATCAATGGCTCCTTCGTATTGGTTGTGCCGGAACCCTTTCATTCTCAGACTACCATCTTTGTTTAGTTTGTACTCAACGGTTATATCACTGGCAAGTTCGTTTGCCGAATTTTGTTTTGCTTTCTCACCTTCAACATCAACCGTACCGCCAACCTGAACCGACATCCGCTCTTTAAAAAGTTGCTTTTTCAGGCCAATCTCAACCTGCGTTCTCCCCTGCGCCTGACCGCTTTGGTAATCGTCGTACGATTGGATGTCGAAATTCAGCTCCACACCGGGAATTACCTTTGAACTCAATTGGTTTAACTGGGCCGATAAAAACTTGCCTACCGTGGTTCGTATCAATGCCGAAGTGCTTCCCAATTCGGCTTCAAGTGGATTTTCCTGAATAAACCGATCAAGCACCAAAAGGGCAAAAACTTGCTTATTCAAACCCGAAGGATCTTCGTTAAGCAAACTCAGTTTCTGATCTACCGATCCGCCCATAATTCCTTTATCTTCAGGTTCTAATTGAATCTCGAAACTAATTTCGGGCTGCAAAATTTTACCTCGGAGTTTTAATATCACCAAAAACGGATAGCGCTGTTTGTAGCCACCTTTATCCACATCGCTAAGCCCCGAAATCTGATCGGCCACCAAATCATAAGGTGATGTACGCACCGTATATCGGGCGTTGATGTTGATATCGGCATCGAGCGGGTCGCCGTTCCAAATAATGGTGCTTCCTGCATCAATGTCGAACTGCTTTTTGATGATCGATTCTAGCGAAATCAGGTAACTGCCCTCGCTTAAATTATAAGCTCCCGTGAGGCTCATCAATCCGCTTTGATCCATGCTGAAACTCAACGCCGCTTCGCCTTTCACAACCAGCGAGTCGGTCGAGGCCGGATCCATCAACAGTCTGAGCGTGGCTTCTTTATCAATTTCGATGATAGATGAAACATCGAACCCTTTTAACGTAGATTTTTGAACCCCGTCGTTCTTTGTCCGCGATAAAATAGGATTGAGTTTCGCCCCTGAATTGAATTCAACCACATCTTCTCCTTTGTCGGTAGTCAACCGATCTTCGGGAACAACAAAGGTAAAACTCGAACCTTTTTTCATTTTCAACTTGGCTTTAACCACAGGCAACGCCATAGGTCCCGAAACATCAATTTTGCTATCGATGATCATACGCCCAAAAAACGCATCGTTTTCATTTGCAGTGGTATTGAAGAGCATAAAATCTTTCGAAGTTACATTAAATGCAAAATTGAAGTTGCTGAATTTTTCCATTTTAACAGCTCCGTTGAGGATCGCCGTATTTTGTTTGGTATCTAAAAGTGTGAAATTATTGAAGTAGATGCCATCGTTTTTCAATTGAATGGTTTCGTTTTTCAGTTCGATGCGGTTGTTCAAAAAAGAAGGTTTCAGAAAGGCATTGTTGAAAACCATTTGCCCGGTAATACCCGGAGCTTTGGTGTTCCCAACCACCAAAAAGTCGCCACTGATCATTCCCGATGCCTCGGTAATTTGCCCCATAGAAAAGGCTTCGAGGGTTTTCATCGATAGCGATTCAATCTCAGCTTTGATGTTGATGGCATCGGCTCCGCCCTTTGGAACGTAATACCCTTTTGCGGTGAGGTTATTTTCGGCTCCCGACAAATTAACATTAATATTAAATCGCTCTCGTGTTGCATTTTCTGCATTTATAGTAAGATTTCCAACGGGAATATTCCTAACAAACAAGTTGTTAATTGTTGCATCGGCAATTAGTCCGTACGATTCGGTTACCCGTTTCATAAGCACATTTCCATCAATAATTCCCTTTACCAATGCTGTGTCTTTGGCTACAATTCCCGAAATATCGGAGAGTTTGAAATTCTTGATCGCAATGTTCACGTCGTCGTTGAACCGATTGTTTACCGAGGCGATATCGACATAGCTTTCGGCATCGCTCATGTTCATATTGTGGAACAGAAACCCTTGTTTCCCAAATTCGACATAGTTATCGGCGGCAACGTCCCAGTGTTTGTCCATCAGATAGAAATCGGCCGGATTGAGGGCAAGTTTGAAGTTGCCGTTCTCTTTTGTGAGTAAGGAGCGGATCAACAGTTTTTTGTAAAGTTTTTGATCGATCGACGAAATGGAGGTCGTCAATTGATTGTCGGCCAATTTTCCGTCAATGAGCAAATTAGATAAGCTAATCTGAGAATTTGAAATGTTTTGGCTCGAAATTTTGTAATTCAATGCCGCATTGTCTGAGTTCACAACAATTGCAACGTTTTCAACTTCAGTAGTTCCATAAACGATTTTCTTCACGGTGGCATCTAGTTTCAGGTCGTTCTTTTCGCTGTCGAAACTGCCGGTGATGACTCCAGGCACGAATTCATTGAGACCGGGGAACAGCACATCGGAAAGGATGGGGTGATTGTGTAACTGAATTTCGAAATTGAATTTTGACTGTTCGCTTTTAGTCGTTTGAGGTATTGAATCTGAAATAGGGAAATAGTTGTTGATGAACTGGGTAAGCACATCGGGTAATGCAATTGGCGAAATAGTTCCGGCGTATTTTATGCCGATAAGCGCACTACTGATGTTGAATTCGCTCCGTTTGGGCTCGTTTACCGATGCCGAAAGAAACGATTCGAGCCTATAGGTTTTGTTTTCGTGCGCCACAACAATACTCGAAATGCCCGCTGTTCCGTTCATTTTATTTACCGAACCACCTTTTAAATCGGCCTCAGCGATAAAACTGATGCGCACATCTTTTTCAATGAAATGAAGCTTTTGAAGGTCGGCGCCCTGCATGTTCAACATGAATTTGTATTTTTCCTCTCCGGGATTCAGGTTCACCAGCCCGTCGAAATCGAACACGGCATTTTCATCGTTCAGGTTTATTTTCCCTTCGAATTGCTTTCCACTAACAGTGCCATTCAACGTAAGTTTTTGATAATCGTATTGATTGAGATAGAGTTGCGTTGCTTCGGCCTTTATTTTCGCCTTTATTGTTTTCATGTCGAGCCCTTGTCCTACAGCCTCGGCAGTTAACGAAACAGGACCATAAAAAAGCGTGTCTTTGAGCAAGCGGCCTAAGTCAAGCTGCTCAAGAGTTACGTTGCCGTTAAAATTTTCTTGAGCATCGATAGTTGCCACGATATTGGCATTGCCAAAGCTGCTTTTCAAATTGGCCGTTGTTTCAAAATCCTTCATCTTACCTTTAAAAACAATCTGAAGATCAATATTTTCGGGGATTTCAATGGTTTTGGCAATTGAGTCACCAACCATCATTTTTATGTCTTTTTTGCCCGAACGAAGAGATAAATTCGGAAAATCGAAAAAGGCTGTTTTCATTTCGGGCAAACCGATAATGTTAAAATCGGTTTCGAGTAAGGTGTTTTCTCCTGTTTTTACCACCAAATTTTCGCCAATTAGGTGATTCATTGGCCCACTTACATTTCCGGTGATGGTTGTTGTGTTTGTGTTATTTTGAAAAAACGGCTGTTTGCTTAAAGTTGGGCTAAAGTAGAGCACATCGCGACTTTTGAAGGTAACGTTTCGCATGTTAAGAATCAGATTGCTAAACTGATATGATTTTGTAAACGCTTCCATTGACGTGTATTGAATACTGAAATCGGCATCGATGACTGAATATGGGGTGTTGATTTTCAGTTTGTTGGTGGCAATTGAATGTTCGTCCATACTAAAATCGGTTGCCAGACTGTTGATTACGAAATAGTCCTGATTGATGGCACTGAATTTACTAACCGAGACTTTTGTAAGTGACATGTCGTAATAAAAGTCGGTTGCCTTCAGATTCATCATTTTGAAATCCAGGTTGTTCGGGTCAAACTCATTTTTCAGTGCTGGTTTTTCGCCCACTTTGTAGGTGAAGGAATTATCGTCGAAATCCAAACTGTTTACGGCAACTTTCCAATTGCTTTTTGCTGAATCTGATGGAATTGAGTCTGTTGGAAGTTCTGGATTGAAATCATGAAAGCGAACGTCGCTTTTCGACAAGAAGATATGGACGGTTGTTAGCAGTTCATTTTGTAAATCGACAAACGCCTCTTTGAACTCACTTTGGTCGATGTCGACATTTATGGACAAGTTGCCAACCGAATCGACATAACTTACAATGGAATTGTTGATTTGTAGCTTTTTAGCCTTAATAGTTGGCATCACATTGTCTGGCTCAATGTCCCGAATGTTAGTGGTTTCAGTTTGCCGAACATTGGCGGTGAGGCCATCAATGAGTGCTTTATCGATAGCATAAATGGCTTTTTTCAAATTGAGTTCATCAACTGTCAATTCCGATTTTTCAATGGCCACCAAAACGCTCATGCCTAAATAGTTGTCATCGTATGTAAGCTTGAAATTTCGCAGGTAAATTTTATCAATATTGAAATTCCATTTTGGGACTGATGACGTATCGGCTTCTTGTTTAATTGTTGAATCGGCAAAAGAAGTAATCAGGAAATTGTAGTTGAACTCAGTGTCGGTTTTTGAGTTGTACAATTTAACTGTAGCATCGTCGAGAGTGAAAGAGTTGATGGTTATATTGTTTGAAAACAAGTCGAAAAGGGCAATGTTAACTTTTGCGCGTCCGGCATAAACGAGGGTGTCTTTTTGGGTGTCTTCGAGGTAAA
>Ga0209373_10002921_pt1 | contig 16427 bp, 14 predicted proteins | sample Higcelweek5metaG_FD_187173 | JGI IMG/M metagenome (GOLD analysis project Ga0209373, IMG submission 187173) | Freshwater pond sediment microbial communities from the University of Edinburgh, under environmental carbon perturbations - High... | ecosystem: Environmental > Aquatic > Freshwater >... | reverse complement strand
CTGGGCGATGACACCGGCCCGGTGCTGGTGCTGGCCGGCCCGGGCACCGGCAAGACGCACACCCTGCTGGCCCGCGTGCTGCGCCTGCTGGAAGCCGGTGCGCCGCCGCAGTCGCTGGCGGTTGTCACCTTCACCCGGCGCGCGGCCGATGAACTGCACGAACGCCTGCAAGCCCGCCTTGGCCCGGCCGCAGCCCTGCCCCTGGCCGACACCCTGCACGCCCTGGCCCTGGACCTTTGGACCACGCAGAAGGGCCAGCCCCCGGTGCTGCTCTCCGAGGACGCCGCCCGCCGCATGTTTCTGGAGGCCCTGCCAGAAAACCTGCCCAAGGCCGCGCGCATGGCGCTGTTCCGCCGCCACACCCTGGCGCGGGAAACGCTCATCGGGCTGCGCGGGGACGACGCGGGGCTGGTTGCCCGCGCCTCGGCGCAGGTGGCGGAGATGAAGGCCTTGCGCAATCAGGCGGACTTCACCGATCTGGTTGAATTTCTGCTCAGCCTGGTGCGCGCGCCGGGGTTCACCCCACCCTTCGCCCACCTGCTGGTGGACGAGGTGCAGGACCTCTCGGCCTTGCAACTGGACGCCGCGCTCGGCCTTGCGGGCGCCTCGGGCCGGGGGTTTTTCGCCATCGGCGACCCGGACCAGAGCATCTACGGATTCCGCGGCGCCACGGGCGATGTGCGCGCGCGGCTCACGGCGCGCTGGCCCGACCTCCGGGTGGTCAGCCTGGCGGAGAACTACCGCAGCGGGCAAAGCATCCTCGACGCGGCCGGGGCGCTTTTGCCCACGCATCCGCACCTGCGCGCCCTGCCCGCCCCTCCCGCCGACATGGAGCTGCTGGAGGCCCCGGACGCCCGGCGCGAGGCCAGCCTCGTGGCCGCGCGGGTGTCGCGGCTGCTGGGCGGCACAAGCCTGACCCTGATGGACGAGGGCGGCGGCGCAAACCTCGCCCCCGGCGACGTGGCCGTGCTGGTGCGCCAGCGTTCGCTCATCCCCATGCTCAAGGCCGCGCTGGAGGTGGCCGGGGTGCCCTGCTCCGCGCCGGAGGCCGAGGTGTTCTGGGAGGAGCCGCGCGTGGCGGCAATTCTGCGCGTGGCCGAACGCCTCTTCGGCCTGCCCGATGCCCCGCCGGAAATGCGCGATGACGCGGACCACGCCCCCGTGCAGGCGGACCTGCCGGAATTTTTGCTGCTGCAAGGCCCGCGCGTGCTGCCCGCCGCCCTGCGCGAGACCCCGCCCTTTGACCGCTATTTCTGGGACGGGCCGGCCTTCCGCGACCTGTGCCACGCCTTCGAGGACCAGGGCGCCTGGGTGGGGTTGCTTGACTGGGTGCGCCTGGAGACGGGCTTCGCGAGCATCCGCCAGGCGGCGCAGAAGGTGCGCATTCTGACCCTGCACGCGGCCAAGGGGCTGGAGTTCGAGGCCGTGTTCCTGCCCGCGCTGGAGCAGGGCATCTTGCCCTTTGCCAAGCCCGGCGGCCCGGAGCCCACGCCAGCGGAACTGGCCGCGCAACTGGCGGAGGAACGCCGCCTGCTTTACGTGGGCCTCACGCGGGCCAAGAGCCGGCTGTGCCTGTCCTTTGCGCGCAGCCGCACCCTGTACGGCGCGACCACCACGCGGGAGCCCTCGGCCTTTCTGGCCGAGCTGCCCCCGGCGCTTTTGCGGCGCACGGTGCTGGCGCAAAAGGTCCAGCAGCGCCAGACCCAGCTGAACCTGTTCTGACCCGCCGGGCTAATTCTCCGGCAGCTTCGCCTCGCCGCGCAGCACCTTGGCCTTGAGCAGCAGCTCCGGCCGGTACTCGAAGTGCATCAGGTCGAACGCCGCCCACTTGCCGCCCCAGATGAAGCCCTCGGCCTCGAAGGCCGCCACGATCTCCCTGGGGAAGGCCAGCACCTCGGCCGGAATCTTTTCCGGGTGGCGCTCCTCAAGCCAGTAGGCCAGCTTCGGGTTCAGGTCGACGGCCGCGCCAAAGCTGTGCACGCTGAGCCTGGTGGTGGCGGCGATGTTGCGCCACTCCACCGTGCCGCCGAAGGGCCGCAGCACCTTGTGCCACTCCGGGTGGACGGCCGCCAGCGGGGCCAGCCGCACCCACACGCGCTCCAGCGCATCGGCCGCGCCATGGCGGGTGTTGAACGGGGCCTTGTGGCCGTCGAACTGCACGGGGCGGCAGTTCTTGCGCACCTCGGCCTCGCTGTGGCCGTACAGGGACAGGAAGAACGCCTGCACGCGGCGGCGGCCCGGGTCGAAATGCGCGGCCGGGTGCGCGCTGGCCTCGTCCGCAGGGCCCAGCGGGTACACCTGGGCCATCATGGTGCGCACATCGGGCGCTTCCTCGGCCTCCTTCACGCTGCGGGTGCGGCCGTCGTCGTAAACCAGCCGGGTGCCATCGGCCAGCAGCAGCTCCAGGTGGCCGGAGGCGCCCTTTTCCATGCCGAGCACCACGCCGGGATAGGCCTGCTTCAGCACGCCCAGGTCCAGGGCGGCCTCCGGCGGCAGAGGCTGGTGCGGAGCCGGTTTTACTGCCAGGGCAGGCGCGCCGGCAAACATGCCGAGCAAAAACAACAGGGCCAGGGACAACAGGGAGGTGGTGCGAAGGTGTTTCATATCAACACTGTACCTTCCATGCAGGACGGGCGTCAACCGCGTCTGGCCGCCCCTTGCTGCGTCTGACCGCGTCTGACCGCATTTGGCCGCGTCTGGCCGCCCCTTGCCGTCGGGCCAAGGCGGGCTTATATGCACATCCGTGACCTTTAGTGAGCCGCAGACCTCCGTTTTCCGCCGCTGCGGCGTTCGCATCAACCCGCCAAGGAGCCCCCCCCATGCGCCGCACCCTTTCCTGGCTCGTCATAGCCCTGCTGCTGTTTTCCACCGGCAGCGCCCTGGCCGCGAAAAAAAACACCCCGAAAGCGCCCCCGGCGGCGCCGGGCGTCGAATCCGCAGCCCCCGCGAGCCACATCGAAGGCGTGCACCTGGTGCGCCTGGAAAACGGCCTGCAAGTGCTGGTGAAAGAGGACGACCGCTTCCCCCTGGCGCACATCCGCATGTTCGTGCACGCGGGCAGCGCCTACGAAACGCCCGACAAGGCAGGCATCAGCCACGTGCTGGAGCACATGGTGTTCAAGGGCTCCGGCGACCCCGGCCCGAACCAGCTGAAGCCCGGCGAGACCGCACGGCGCATTGAGGACGTGGGCGGCAGCCTCAACGCCGCCACCAGCTTCGACAACACCGTGTACCATGTGGAGGTGCCCGACAACGCCTGGAAGCTCGGCCTTTCCATCGTGGCGGACATGACCTTCAAGCCCTCCCTCATCCCGGCGGAGCTGACCAGCGAGAAAGAGGTGATCCTGGCCGAGCTGAAGCGCGGCGAAGACACCCCGGACAACATGCTCTTCCAGACGCTGCAAGGCATGGTCTTCACGGGCACCAGCTACCAGTGGCCCATCATCGGCTACCGCGACACGGTGCGCGCCGTCACCAGCCAGTCCCTGCGCGACTACACAGCGCCCCTGTACCAGCCGCAGAACATGCTTTTGTGCGTGGTGGGCCGGGTCAAAGCGGCAGAGGTGGCGGCAGAGGCCCAGCGCCTGCTGGGCGGCATGAGGAACACGGCGCAGCTCACCCCGCCCGTGCCCTTTGCCCTGAACAAGACCGGCGGCCCGCGCCTTTCCATCGTGCCGGGCATGTGGAACAAGGTGCACCTTGGCCTGGCCTTCCCCGCGCCGGATTTCCTCTCCGGCAAGATGGCCGGGCTGGACATGCTGGCCCAGATTCTTGGCGGCGACGAGACCTCCCGCCTGTACCGCAAGTTCAAGTACGAGATGCGCCTGGTGGATTCTGTCAGCGTGGGCATGAGCAACCTGGAGCGCGGCGGCATTTTTATGGTTTCCGCCGTGCTCGACGCCGACAAGCTGCCCGCGTTCTGGGACGCGCTCACCCGCGAGCTTTCCCGGTTCGATCCCGCCAGCATCACCGCGCAGGAGATGACCCGCGCCCGCACCAACATCGAGGCCGGGCTCTTCCTCTCGCGTGAGACCATCGGCGGCCTGGCCAGCAAGCTGGCCCACCAGTATGCCTATGAAGGCGGCCAGCAGGGCGAGGCCAATTACCTCCAGTCCCTGTCCACCATGCACCGCGACGAACTCGCCGGGCTCTACCGCGAATTCATCCGGCCGGAGGCGCTCTCCGCCGCCATTCTGTCGCCCAAGGGCGTGACCATCGACAAGGCCCCGCTGCTGGCGGCGCTGGGCAAGAACTGGCCCGCGTCCAAATCCGCGCAGACCAAGGCCGAAGCCAAGGCCAGCCAGGTGCGGCAAATCAGCCTGCCGGGCGGCAGCACCCTGGTGCTTTTGCCCGACGCCACCCTGCCCTACACCGCCGTCAGCCTGGCCTGGATCGGCGGCGACGGCCTGCTCACCCCGTCCGAGCAGGGCCTGGGCGCGCTCACGGCCTCGCTCCTCACCCGGGGCACCAAGGCCCGCACGGCCACCCAGGTGGAGGACTTCCTCTCTGACCGCGCGGCCAGCCTCTCCGCCAGCACCGGCACCGAGACCTTCGGCCTGAACGCCAAATTCCCCAGCCGCTTCACGCCGGACATGCTGGGCCTGCTGCGCGAGACCCTCGAAAGCCCGGCCTTCGCCAAGCACGAGCTGGCCCGCGCCAAAGAGGACCAGCAGAACGCCATCAAGCACAGCGAGGACCAGCCCGTGGGGCTGGCCTTCCGCAACCTGCCGGGGCTCTTGTTCACCTCCAGCCCGCATTCGTACCTGCGCCTGGGCAGGCCTGAGGTCGTGGCGGGCTTCACCAGCGCCCAGGCCGAATCCTTCTGGAAACGGCAAACCGCCCGGCCCTTCGTGCTCTCGGTGTGCGGGCAGTACGACGAGGCCGCCATCACCGCCTTTGCCATGGAACTTGCCAAGGGCCTGAGAGCAGGCACGGATGCCCCCAAGGCCCCGGCCCCGCAGTGGAAGCCCAAGGGCGCTTCCACCCTGCACCTGCCCGGCCGCAACCAGTCGCACCTGTTCGTCATCTTCAAGTCGCCGGGGCGCGCCGACCAGGAAGAAAGCGCCCGGCTCTCGCTTTTGCGCGCCGCGCTGGCGGGCCAAAGCGGCCTGCTCTTCCGCGACATGCGCGACAAGCAGGGCCTGGGCTACACGGTGACGGCGTTCCTGTGGCAACTGCGTGATGCGGGCTTCTTGGCCTTCTATATCGGGTCCGACCCGGACAAGCTGCCCCAGGCCCTGGAGGGCTTCCGCAAGGCCGCGGCGGACCTCGCCGCCGCGCCCCTGCCCCAGGACGAGCTGAACCGGGCCAAGAACATCCTCTCCGGCGACTACTATCAGGACAGGCAGGGGCTTATGGCCCGCAGCCGCGAGGCAGCCGGAGCGCTGGTGCAGGGCTTTGACCGCGACGCCGAGCTGAAGCTTGTGCAAAAGGCCCAGGCCCTGAGCCCGGAGGACGTGCGCAAGACCGCCGCCCGCGTGCTCAGGTGGGACGAGGCGTACGTGCTCAAGGTGGAGCCGTAAGCCCCTTGCCTGCAAGGCCGACCATGGGCTAAGAGAGGGTCTGCCCGCGTCTTTTGCGGCGTGGCGGCCCACCTGAAGCGATGTCTAAGGAGAAAGCATGGCCATATTCAAGGGACCCAAGGCAAAGCCAGCGGAAGAAGACCTGAAGCCGGAGCCGCGCGTTGCCCAGGCCAAAGACGTTTACATGGGCGGGCGCTTCAAGATCGTCACCCTGGACGCCATTCACGGACGCGAGGTGCTGGGCACCTTCGGCCTCATCGTCTGCCGCAGCTACAACTTCGACAACGCCTTCTACGGCCTCATCTCCCAGGCGCTTGAGGTCAACGCGGACGCCATTCTGGGCTATCGCGAGAACGTGGCCTTCCATCCCGAGGGCGAGAAGTATTACACCTGCTACGGCACGGCAGTGCGCTTAAAGCCGGTCAAGTAGCCGCCCATGAAATGACGAAGGCCCGAAGCGCAATGCTCCGGGCCTTTTTCGTGTTCGTGCGGCGGCTACAGCTTGAACCGGTAAATCGCCCGGCTGGACTCGTCCTGGCCGTCGTGCTGGTAGGCATAGCCCCCGTGGACGTACAGCTTCCCGATCCAGTCGTGCTTGCCCCAGCGGCCCCAGTCGAGGAACAGGCGCAGGGTGCCGTCATCCTCAACGCTCCACTTGCCCGTGCCCTTGGCGGCATCGGAGCAGGATGAATTTTTCGGGCAGCTCTGACCCCTGAGGGTGCCGTCGTCGTGCAGGTTCAGCTGCTGCGACCATTGCCCGACCTCGCCCGCCATGCGTTTCTTGGTCAACGCCAGAACCTCGTCCTTTGACATGGGGGCCACCCCGGCGGCCTTGAGCGAGGCCAGGGTCACGGGTTCCTCGGCCAGGGCCAGGGAGGATGCGCAGAGCAGCAGCGCAAGAGTGAAAGAGAACAGCAGGAAACGTCGCATAAAACCTCCTACAACACAGAATTATGTGACTATACTCACTGGTCGGCAGCGGTGCAAGCCGTTTGGCCGGGGAAGGGCACCGGCGCTTTACAGAGGCGCTGGACCTGTGCAATAAGCCCAAGATGCTCGAAATAGCCGTTTTTCTCTGCGGAGCAGTCGTCATGGTGCTGGAGCTCGCGGGCTCGCGCGTGCTGGCGCCCTTCCTCGGCACCTCCATCATCGTCTGGACCAGCCTCATCGGCGTGGTGCTGGGCTCGCTCAGCCTGGGCTACTGGTGGGGCGGCCGCGTGGCCGACCGCAACCCCCAGGCCAAGGTGCTCTCGCGCATCATTCTGCTGGCCGCCGTGGCCACCCTGCTGGTGGCCGGGCTCAAGGGCCTTCTGCTCACCTTTTTGCAGAACAAGGGCAGCCTCTCCGTGGCCACGCTCTCGGCAACGGTGGCGCTGTTCGCGCCGGTCTCGGTGCTTTTGGGCATGGTTTCGCCCTTTGCCGTGCGCCTGCGCATGAGCGACGCCAAATCCTCCGGGCGCACCGCGGGCAACCTCTATGCCCTGTCCACCGTGGGCAGCATCGCCGGGACCTTTGGGGCTGGCTTTTGGCTCACGGCCACTGTGGGCACCACCAATCTGGTGCTGCTGATGGCCGGGGTGCTTGTGGCGGCGGCGGGGCTGGTGCACCTGGGCGATTTGCGCGCCAAGCTGGCAACCGCCTGCCTGGTGGCGCTTTGCGCCGTGGGGCTGGGCGTTTACGACAACAACCTGCACGCCATCAGCCTCTTTGACCTGGACACCCCGTACCAGCGCATCCTGGTGTACAACGCCCGCAACAAAGACACCGGCGAGCGGCTGCGCATGCTCTCCACCGGGCCGGAGGGCAGCCAGTCGGCCGTGGATATGGACGACCCCACGCGGCTTGCCCTGCCCTACACGCGCTATTATCGCCTGGCCGCGCACTTCCGCCCGGACGTGCGCAGCATGTTGATGCTCGGCGGCGGCGGCTATTCGTTCCCGAAATACGCCCTGAGCCACCCGGCGGAGTTCGGCGGCGCACCGCGCATGGACGTGGTGGAGATAGACCCCGGCATCACCGAAACCGCCGAACGGTATTTCGGCCTGCGCGACATGCCCGGCCTGGAACTGCACCACGACGACGCCCGGCGCTTTCTGAACCGCGACGCCGCACCGGGCGGCTATCAGGTTGCCCTGGTCGACGTGTTCACCAGCCACCTCTCCGTGCCCTTCCACCTGGCCACGCGGGAAACCGCCCAGGCCCTTTCCCGCGCGCTGGACGGCAACGGCGTGGTGCTGGTCAACTGCATCAGCGCGGCCGAAGGACCCAAGAGCCGCTTCTACCGCGCCCTGCTCGCCACGTACCGCTCCGTGTTCCCCCGCGTGGAAAGCTTTCTGCTGGAGCCGGAGGACCCGAATGCCCAGCAGAACATCATCCTGGCGGCGTTCAAGTCCTCCGCGGCGCCCGCCCTGGCGAGCGCGAACCCCGACTACGCGCCCCTGCTGGCCACGCACTACACCCCGCCCGGACGCCTGCCCACAGATCCGCCCGTGCTCACCGACGACTTCGCCCCGGTGGACCACTATCTGCTTGGGCTCTAGCCCAAAAAAAGCCGCCCGAAGGCGGCTTCTTCATTACGGCGTCTGAAAGCCTGCGGCTTATTCCACGTTGCTGACCCCGGCCGAGGCGAAGGACGCCATGTCATTGTATATGGCCGCGGCGCCGCGCAGCAGGAACATGGCCGCGGCCGCGCCAGTGCCTTCGCCCAGACGCAGCCCCAAGTCCAGCAGCGGCTTCTTGCCCATCTGCTCCAGCGCATGCCTGTGCCCCGGCTCGGCCGAGGCGTGGGACAGCACTGTGTAGTCCGCCGTGGCCGGGCAGAGCTTCCAGGCCGCCACGCAAGCCGCTGAGGAGATGAAGCCGTCCACGCACACCAACTGCCGGTTTTTGGCGCCGCCAAGGATAAGCCCGGCCAGACAGGCTATTTCCAATCCGCCAAGGGCCGCCAGAATCCCAAGGGGATCGCCCCCGGCCACGGCGTTCGCATTGACCTCAAGCCCCCGGCGGATCACCTCGACCTTGCGGCGCACGCCGGTCTTGTCCAGGCCGGCGCCCGGGCCGGTCATGTTTGCCGGGTCCAGGCCAAGGTACGCGCAATACAGCGCCGTTGAGGGCGTGGTGTTGCCGATGCCCATGTCGCCGGTGCCGAGCACGCGCACGCCTTCGGCCCGGGCGCGGTCGGCCAGGTCGACGCCGAGCAGGAGCGCCCGCAAGCACTCCTCCCGCGTCATGGCCGGGCCCTGGGCAAGGTTGGCAGTGCCTTGGGCCACCTTGCCCCGGATGAGCTGCGGGTGCGCGTCGAAATCCGGGCCGACGCACCCGGCATCGACCACAAAAAGCTGCACCCCGGCGGTTTTGGCCAGCACATTTATGCCCGCGCCGCCGTTCAGAAAATTCAGCACCATCTGCCGTGAGACCTCCTGCGGGAACAGGCTCACGCCCTCGGCCACGACGCCGTGGTCGCCCGCGACGGTGTAGACGCGCGCCGGGTCGGCCGTGGGAGGGGTTCCGCCCTGGACCATGAAGAGCTGCAAGGCCAGCTCCTCCAGCCTCCCCAGGCTGCCCTTCGGCTTGGTCAGGTTGTCCAGGTGGGCCTGGCCCACCGCCGCAAGGGTTTGGTCCACCGGGGAAATGGCGGCAAGAACCGCGTCGAGTTTGGCCTGCATGGCTGCTCCTTGGCTTTTGACTTCTGGTGTGGTCCCGCCGGGCGCGCAAAAAAAAAGCCCGGCGGGCGCAATGACGCCTGCCGGAACATTTTGCCATCACGTTCCATTGATATTTCCGCCGCGGACAGGTCTTCCGGCTTCCGGATCAGCCCGGGGGAGACGGCCTTCCCACAGGGCATTCCCTTGCAGTGGCTGGGCGTTTTTTGCCCTGTGTCCCCCCGGTCCCCGGTTACGGCGATGGGATCGCCACGGAATCGCACCGTGTTCCGGGATGTCCGCCCGATTCCATAAAGCTACCCCAAAAACCTGCCCTTTTCAAGCGCTGCTGCGGCCGCAACCGGCAGATCAGTCGGCACGGGGTTTGCATTTTGCGCTGCGTGGATAAACGACTCGCCATCATGCACGCCAATTGCCAGGGCGAACACCTGGCCGCAGCGCTCCAGGCCTGCCCGGAGTTCGCGCGCGGCTATGAAGTGCGCGTGTATCTGAACTACGCCCGGCAGGAAATTCCCCAGGCCGATCTGGACGCCTGCGCGCTGTTTCTCTACCAGCACCTCACCCCGGACTGGGGCGAGTTCTCCTCCCAGGCGCTGCTGGCCCGGCTTCCAACCGGCTGTCCCAGCCTGTGCGTGCCGAACATCTTCTTCCGCGGCTACTGGCCCTTGTGGTCCGGCAAGCCCGGGTTCGACCACCGCGACGTGTTCCTCGACCATCTGCTGGACATGGGCCTGCCGCGGCGCGACATCCTGCACCTGTACCTTGATACCCCGCTTTCCAAAAAGTACGACCTCGACGCCTTGCTCACGCAAACCATCGCCATTGAACGCGAACGCGAGGCCCACACCCCGGTGAAGTACCTCGACCTTATACTGGAGCGCTACCGCACCGAGCGGCTGCTCTACACCGTGAACCACCCCGGCCCGCTGCTGCTGAACCATGTGGCGCGCGGCATCCTGCGCGAGCTCGGCATCCGCTGCCCGCACCTGCCGCCGCCGATGCTTGAGCATTACTACGCATCCTTCGAGCAACCCATCCACCCGCAGGTGGCGGAACACTATGGGCTTGCGTTCATCACCCCGCAGACCGAGTTCAACATCTACGGGCGGCCCATGAGCTTCGCCCGGTACGCCGCCGCCTATGTGGACTGCCGTCTCTCGGGCCTGGACAACTTCATCGGTTATTTGCAGGTGGTCTGACTCGCGCCGAAGCCAACGCCATGGTTTTGACGCCGTGCGGGCCACAGGCCGCCCTCCGCCAGCAAATGCCCGCAGGACCTTGCCTTCCTCCGCTGGCATGGTTTCTGCTTTCTCCAGGAAAACACGCGCGCGTTGCGCCGCCCGGCAAAAGGAGCCACCATGACCACATTCACCATCACCCCCGGCCCTTCCGTAAGCATCCTGCGCGGACTCACCATTTGCGCCCTGTCGCTGGGCATCGCCTGCCTGCTGACCCTGCAACTGGTTTGAACCTAAGCGCGGCGCCTGGCTTTGACCGCCGCCCCGCGCAACTCGCCCCAAGGAGCGTGACGTGCCTCCCCGTTTATATTCGTCAAAGCCCAGCGGTGCCCACGGCACAAGGCGTTTCGCACGCGCCTTTCCGCCGGTTCTCGCGGGTTGCTGCCTTGCGCTTGTCTGCTTCGGCTGCTCCGCGTCCGATGCGGTGAGCATTGCCCGCGTCGCCAGCGGCGACACCGGCGCAGCCATCGGCATGGCCCGCAACAAGGCCGTTCACTACGCCACGAACCCGAACTCCATCATGGCCGACTACCGCCGCTTCAAAAACATCCTGGCCACGTTCCGCAAGGCGGTGGGCGGCGCCTGGGGCAATAACGACGCGCGCGAGCCGCAGCCGAAGCAGTACGTAAAGTACACAAACAACTATCTTTCTCGCGCCAGTGTGGACTTCGAGACTGGGCGCATCACGGTTGAGACCCTTGACCAGGACACGCCGGCGAAAAGCCTGCGCGAGGCCATCGTCACCACACTGTTGACCCCCAACGATCCGCGCGCCGTGGACATGTACACCAGCGGCCCGGTGAAGCTCGGGGGCACCCCGTTCCTGTTGGGCGAGGTGAAGGACCAGCACGGCCGCGACATCCGCACCGAGGCGCAGGCCGAAGAGTTCGCCGCGCGGCTGCTGGAGAGCGGCGCACAGGAACGCGTTTCCGAGCAGACCGGCAAGCGGGTGCGCTTCGTGGTGATCCCAATGACCACGGACCACCTCTACGTGCGCGCGGCCAAGTTCAAGCCCATGGTGGAGCAGGCGGCGAAGCGTTTCGGCGTGCCGCGCACGCTCATCTACGCCGTCATCCGTGTGGAGAGCGACTTCAACCCCTTCGCAATCAACGGCGTGCCCGCCGTGGGGCTGATGCAGGTGGTGCCGCAAACGGCCGGGGCAGATGTGCAGGAATATCTGACAAAAAAGCGTGGCGAACCGACAAAGGCGTTCCTTTTCGATCCCGAAAACAACATCGCCTACGGCACGGCCTACCTGCACCTGCTGGAAACGCGGCACCTCGCCGCCATCAATGATCCGCTGAGCCGCGAATACTGCATCATCGCCTCATACAACGGCGGTTCCGGCGCGCTGCTGAAGACCTTCAACCGCGACCGCGCCAAGGCCGTCAGTCTCATCAACGGACGCTCCCCGCTCGCGGTCTACGAGACAATCACCCAAAGCCATGCAGCCGAGGAAACGCGCAACTACCTGAAGAAGGTGCTGGCCGCCAAGAAACAGTTCGTTGGCCTGTAAGCGCGCGCAGGCTGTTGTTTCTGGCCCCAACTGCGGCCGCTCATGAGCCTCCAGGCGTTCTGATACGCGATCTTGGCCCCGGCCTCGGGGCTAAGATTCCGCAGGATGAACCAGCGGAAGTTCTCCACAACCCGCTCATAATTGTCCCACCGGCCAGTATTCACGTCCGAGCCGAACAAAAAACGCTCCGGGTGCTCCTCGAACAGGGCCTTCCAGCCTTCGTCAAGCATTGCGTCGGGCTGGTTTCCGCCTCCCTTGCCGGGATCAATACGGGTGTACAGAACCGAGTCGATCTGCCGGGTGCCACGGTACAAGCCGCCCGGCGGCGCCTGGTTCAGGTCGAAGTACAGGTTCGGATAGCGGTGGATGAAGGCGCGCACGCCTTCGGGCGTGGGGAATACGGTCCAGGAGGAACGGTTGCGGTTGCGGCCCACATGGCACCAGATGACCTTGGCCCCCGAATGGCTCGAAAGCATCCGCTCGAGTTCCGGCAAGAGGGCATCCTCGGCCTCGTGATGCAGCAGCATCGGCAGGCCGCTTTCCTCCGCAAGCCGGAACACAGCTTCAAAATTTACCGAGTCAACGGGCAGATGCACGTTGCGGTCGTTGGTGCTGGACACGTAATGCCGTGCCTCGAACTCGCCCATGGCGAAGTAGCGCCCGGAGCGAACATCCACCGCCAGTTCGGCTAAAAGCGAAGGGTCGCGCCCGTGCCAGCGAGGACCGTCGCCGTGGATTGTGGTGGGAACCAGGCGGCCCGGATATTGCGCCGCATCAGCCAGGGCGTGAGAGCTGCCGTTGCGTTCATTTTGGCCAAGCCAGGTCAGGGCGACGCCAGCCGCGTCCATCTTGGCCATGAGCTTCGGCAACGGCTTGGTACCGCCCCAGTGGTGCTCCACGTCGATGATGGGCACAACACCTCGGTCCAGCAGCGCCTGAATCGTTGCCGAATACGCTTCCAGCAACACCTCGCGCCTTGGCGCGGCTTCCGGCTCCTGGGCCAGCGCCAGCGCAGGCGCAACAAGCAGAACAAGCGCGCACGCCAAAGCTGCTGCTTGGCTGCGCAGGGTGCGGGGATACGTCGGCATGGCTGGCCTCCGCGTTATTCTGGGATCAGGCGGGGTTACGTGAAGGAGAGGTCGATGAATTGGCAGTTCATGCCGCCGTCGTCGGCGACATCAAGAAGCGCCATGGAACCCTCGGCAAAGCTGCCGGGATTCAGGATGCGCGCGCCCCGGTGCTCCGCAAAGTGGCGACGGTGGGTATGGCCGAAGCAGACGAGATCGTGCCCGGGGAACAGCTCGGCCACGCGCTGCCAGACCGTGCCGCGCTCACCCCAGCCATGGGCCATGCCGATACTCAAAGCGGTGCCGCCAGGCAAGGGCAAGGCCCGGCTCAACGTTTGCGGCACATCGGTGTCCACGACGAAGTGGTCGCAATTGCCGCGCACGCACAAAAACTGAGGATGTCTGCACAGGAAATGGTACAGCGGCGCGCCGATCATGTCGCCGCAATGGACGAGCACATCTGCCGGGGCCATGTGCTCGTCATAGAGCGCGCTGAAGTGCTCGTCCGGGCCGGAAAGGTGCGTATCCGATATGACGGCCAGCCGCATGGGGATTCTCCCGAGGCGAACCCGCCGGATGGGCTAGTCGTTCGTCTTCTTGAAGCGCATGCGCAGGTAGGCGTCACGCACGGCCTCGTAAGGATCGACGGAAGCGTCCTTGAGGGTCTCGTAATCGCCGAGTCGCAGGCTCGTCTCGTTGATCTTGTCGTAGCCCTTGGTGGCGATGGACCAGTACCAGGGGTGGATGTAGCTGGTGGGCGTCAGGAAATAGTCGCCTGCGTAGCCCAGGGTGTCGCGCGCGGAGGACGGACCGAGAAGCGGCCACACGAGGTAGAAGCCGTTGCCCGCGCCCCAGTACCCGAAGGTCAGGCCGAGGTCCTTTTCCGTGGAGCCGATGGGCTTATAGGGCTTGCAATCGGAGGTGACATCGGCAAAGCCGCCGAGGCCGAAAGCCGTGTTGCCGATAAAGCGCGAGGTCTCCACCGCAGCGGCGTCAAACTTCGCCTGTAGCATGAGGCTGGTGAAGCGCACGGGATACATGAGGTTGTGGAAAAAGTTGTGGACCCAAAGACGCGGGCGCTCCGGAATCACGTACGAATACCCCTGGGCCACAGGCTTCAAGGCCCAGAAGTACATCTTGTCGTTGAAGCCGAACCACATGCGGTTCCAGCCTTCCAGGGGGTCGGGGGTGGCGGCGGCTTCGTCGGCAACGCTCATCTGGTGGGCGGCGCCGGTCTTTTTGATGATCTGCCCGTTCTCGTCCCAGATGTCGTCATCGCCATAGGCAAGCAGAACGGAGCTGGCCGGCTTCACGGCAGGCGCCTTTTCCGCAAGGGCGCCGCCGGTGGAGGCGAAGGCCGCCCCGCAGCACAGCAGGCCCAGCGCCACAGCAGAAAGCAGACGCCTTGTCCAACTCTGCGATGAAGTATCCTTGCGCATGCCCATGAGCGTCCCCTTAGCCCTTTCCGACCACATCGTCGACGTTCTTGCCCTCATCCAAAGACTTGATCTTGTCCTTGATGCGCTGAATGAGCGCCTCCGGGGATTCCTTGGATAGAATCTTCGCAAACTGGGTGCGGTAGTTCTTCACCAGGCTCACGCCCTCAATCACGACATCGTACACCATCCACTGGTCGTGCTTGATCATGACGTAATTGATGGGAATGCTTTTGTCCTTCATTACCACCTGCGTGTTGATGAAGGCATGGTCACCGTCCACCTGCTCCTTCAGATATTCAACCTTTTCGTTGTTGAATTTCTCAAGCTTGCGGATGTAGGTTTTTTGCAGCAGTTCTGAAAAAACGGCGACGAATTCGTCCTGCTGCTTGGGCGTGTACTTGCTCCAGGATTCCGCAACGGCGCGCTTGGAGAGCTCACGCCAGTCGAAAAAGCTGTCGGCCACGGTGCGCAGCTTGGCCTGACGGTCAAGACGCTTGCCCGGAGCCTTCAGGGCCGAATCGGAAAGGATGGCGATGACTTTGTCGATGCCAATTTTCAGACGATTCTGCGGTTCACCGGCGAAGGCCACGGAGCACAACGCGACGGCAAGAAGTATCGTCCCGAAAATCAAGGAGATTTTTTTCATTTCGCAAGCATCCTGACGATAAATTCGTGCGTTGGTCTACACGCCGCCAAAAACATATTTACTGATTAATTCTTCCAGGTCAATAGATGATTCCGTGTCGCGCAACACGGCCCCGGGTTTTAGCGGGTCGCCGCCGCCGCGGGAGATTTTTATGTATTTATCGCCAATGAGCCCGCTGGTCTTCACCGAGGCGATGGTGTCGTCGGTGAGCTTCACATCCTTGCGGATCTTCAGCCCGACGAGACTCATGCCCGACTCCTGGTCGATGCCGATGGAGTCGACGAAGCCGATTTCCACCCCGTACATCTGCACTGGCGCATTGACCTTGAGCCCGGTGACATCGTTGAACTTGGCTTTGATGCCGTAGTTGTTGTCCGAGAACAGGTGCACATTGCCCAGCTTGACGCTCATGTAGGCGATGGCCAAAAAGCCCACCAGCACGAACAGGCCCACCTGCGTTTCCTTGGAGTATTTCTTCATCCCTCACCTCGTGTGCCTGGCGCCTTGGCGCGCGCCGGGCGGCAAAAGTCATCGTCGGTTATTCTTCTTCCAGGTACGCGGAGCAGTCGCGCTTCATGACCTTGAAATCAAGGGGCGGCATGGTCAGCCTTGGCGTTGTGCGATCCGCCGCCTGGCGGTCCAGGAAGCGCCGCAGGTACTCGTCCTGTGTGGCCTCCAGCTCCGGCAGGGAGCCCTGGAAGAGCACCCTGCCCTCGCCCAGCACCAGCACATGGTCGGCGATGGTGCGCATGCTGTCCAGGTCGTGGCTCACCACGACGAGCGTCATGTCCGACCGGCGCTTGAGCTCCAGGAGCAGTTGGTCCAGCTCGGCCGCGGTGACCGGGTCCAGGCCGCTTGTGGGCTCGTCGCAGAAAAGCAGCGGCGGGTCCATGACCATGGCGCGGGCGAGCCCGGCGCGCTTGCGCATGCCGCCGGAAAGCTCATTCGGATAGTAGTCGTGAAAATCGGCCAGGCCCACCAGGCCCAGCTTGGCCTGCACACGCTCAAGAACGTCCTTTTCGGACAGGCGGGTGTGCTCGCGCAGGGGCAGGGCCACGTTGTCGCCCAGCGTCAGCGAGCCCAGAAGCGCGCCATCCTGGAACAAAACGCCCATGCGCTGGCGCAGGCAGTGCATGCCCCGGCGGTCCAGCTTGGCCAGGTCGTGCCCGCCGATGACGATGCGGCCCGCAAGCGCCGGGTGCAGCTTCAGAATATGTTTGAGCAGCGTGGACTTGCCGCAGCCCGAGCCTCCCAGGATGACCGAGATCTTGCCCCCGGGCAGCACCGCGTCGATGCCGCTGATGACGGCCTGCTCGCCGTACCCGATGGTGAGGCCT